>ENA-OPEK01000272-OPEK01000272.1-human-gut-metagenome-genome-assembly--contig:-NODE-272-length-17167-cov-1.996727_pt1 | contig 17167 bp, 10 predicted proteins | sample MGYA00241636_ERZ501535 | MGnify/ENA primary metagenome ERZ501535 (study PRJEB25962, sample SAMEA2042425) | human gut metagenome | biome: human gut; feature: human-associated habitat; material: faeces...
CGACTGTCGATGATATCCGCAACCAGGTTATCACTACCTCCGGCGGACAAGTCAAGCTGGGTGACATCGCCATCATTGAAAAGGGATACATGGAACCTCCCGGCAATATCATGCACGTCAACGGAAAGCGCGCCATCGGTATCGGCATCTCCACCGACCCGACAAAGGATGTGGTAAAAACCGGTGAACTGGTAGACCGGAGGCTTGCCGAACTCATGCCCCTCATCCCCGTGGGGCTGGAACTGGAAAGTCTGTATCCCGAAAACGTGATTGCCAAAGAAGCCAACAACGGGTTCATCATCAATCTGATAGAATCCATCCTGATTGTGATTGTAATCATCATGCTGGTGATGGGCATGCGTGCAGGAGTACTGATTGGCTCTTCCCTTATATTCTCTATCGGAGGCACACTGCTCATTATGTCGTTTCTTGGCGTAGGTCTGAACCGGACCTCCCTCGCCGGATTCATCATAGCCATGGGAATGCTGGTGGACAATGCCATCGTGGTGACAGATAATGCCCAAATTGCCATTGCCCGCGGCATCGACCGCCGAAAAGCGCTGATAGACGGTGCCACCGGTCCCCAATGGGGATTGCTGGGAGCAACGTTCATTGCCATCTGTTCGTTTCTGCCACTGTATCTGGCTCCCTCTTCCGTAGCCGAAATCGTGAAACCGCTATTCGTAGTGTTGGCCATTTCCCTGGGATTAAGTTGGGTGCTGGCGTTGACACAAACCACTACATTCGGCAACTTCATACTGAAAGCAAAGGCTAAAGATGGTGATAAAGACCCATACGACAAGCCTTTCTACCATAAATTCGCCTCCATCCTCGGCACACTGATACGCAAGAAGGCGTTGACCCTTGGAAGCATTACAGCACTGTTCATCCTCTCCCTCATCGTCATGGGACTGATGCCCCAGAACTTCTTCCCTTCTCTGGACAAGCCCTACTTTCGGGCAGATGTATTCTATCCGGACGGGTACAGCATCCGCGAAGTAGAAACCGAAATGAAAAAGGTGGAAGCGCATCTGATGCAGCAGCCGGAAGTGAAACGGGTATCCGTCACATTCGGCAGCACACCGTTGCGTTACTATCTGGCCTCCACTTCCGTCGGCCCCAAACCTAACTTCGCCAATATCCTGGTGGAAGTAACGGACAGCAAATATACCAAGAAGCAGGAAGAGAACCTTGATGCCTACATGAAGGCCAACTATCCCAATGCCATCACCCGTACCATGTTGTTCAAACTCTCTCCTGCTGTAGATGCCGCCATTGAAATCGGGTTCATCGGCAATAACACGGATACGCTGGTCATGTTGACCAACAAGGCTCTGGACATCATGCACCGTGACGGCGAGCTTATCAACGTGCGCAACTCCTGGGGCAATAAGATACCGGTATGGCATCCCGTTTACAGTCAGGAGCGTGCACAACCGTTGGGTATCTCCCGTCAAAGCATGGCACAGAGTATCCAGATCGGTACGAACGGCATGACACTTGGGGAATATAGGGAAGGAGACCAGGTACTTCCCGTTCTGTTGAAGGATAAAACTATCGACTCTTTCCGCATCAACGACTTGCGTACACTCCCCGTATTCGGCACTGCACGCGAAACAACCACTCTGGAACAAGTCGTCAGCCGGTTCGACTTCCAGTACAAGTTCTCCAATGTGAAAGATTACAACCGGCAGATGGTGATGATGGCGCAGGCCGACCCACGCCGCGGTGTGAATGCCATTGCCGCCTTCAACCGTATATGGAAGCAAGTGCAAGAAGAGATTGATGTGCCCGAAGGTTACACCATGAAATACTTCGGAGAGCAGGAAAGCCAGGCAGAAAGCAATGCCGCACTGGCAGCTAACCTGCCGCTGACATTCTTCCTTATGTTCGTCACCTTGCTGTTTCTGTTCCGCAGCTACCGGAAGCCGATTGTTATCCTGCTGATGCTGCCGCTTATCTTTATAGGTATTGTACTGGGACTGGTGGTATTGGGGAAATCATTCGACTTCTTCTCCATCCTCGGCTTGCTGGGGCTGATTGGAATGAATATCAAGAATGCCATCGTGCTGGTGGACCAGATTGATACGGAAACCGCTGCCGGAAAAGCACCGCGTGAAGCCGTTATCAGTGCAACGACCACCCGTATTGTCCCGGTGGCTATGGCATCGGGTACCACTATCCTGGGAATGTTGCCGTTATTGTTCGACGCCATGTTCGGCGGCATGGCGGCAACCATCATGGGTGGTTTGCTGGTAGCCTCGGCATTGACACTATTCGTGCTGCCGGTGGCTTATTGCGCCATTCATAAAATCAAGTGAGAGAACATTCAACAATTTACAGTTTACCAATTGAATGATGAAAACAAATATACTTATTCTATCATTACTGTGCTCAGGACTGAATGCCGGGGCACAACAAGCATATCTGAGCCGCGAAGAATACCGCGACAAGGTAGAAGCATACAGCCAGATTCTGAAACAACAGCATCTGAAAACATTCGCCAGTACCGAGGCACGCAAGATTGCCTCCACCGGTTTCCTGCCCCAGATTGACATCACCGCCGAGGGTACCGCCAATCTCAATCATCTGGACCAATGGAACAGTCCGAAAGGAGACTACCACCCTTATACCTATCAGGCACTTGCCACCTTGACGCAGCCGCTTTATACCGGAGGTTCCCTAATAGCCCAAAAGAAAGTGGCGCAAGCCGAAGAGGCACTGGACCAACTTACCACAGAGCTGACCCTCGACCAGATACACTATCAAAGTGACGCCGTCTATTGGAATGCCTCTGCCGCCCGTGCCGGTCTGAAAGCCGCGGCTACCTTTCAGGATATTGTACAACAGCAGTACGACATCATCCAAGACCGCTTTGATGACGGTGCCATCAGCCGCACAGACTTGCTGATGATTTCCACCCGACGTAAGGAAGCCGAATTGCAGTACATCAAGGCACGCCAAAACCATACCCTTGCCCTGCAAAAACTGAATATCCTTATGGGCTCGGAACCGGACGCTCCCATAGACAGCATAGCCGAAATAGATATACCGACTGCTCCCATCATCCCTTTGGGCCTGGATGATGTGCTGCCCCGCCGGGCAGAATATGCCAGTACCTCCGTGAACATCGCCCGCAGTGAAGCGCAACGGCATGCTGCCCTCAGCCGCTACAACCCACAAGTCAGCATGTTCCTCGCCACCGGTTGGGATACGGGAATCGCCTATATGGGGCAGGATGTACCTCATACTCCCGTCGCAGGGGTCAACGTCAGCATCCCCATCTTCCGTTGGGGAGCCCGCTTCAAGACAAACCGCCAACAGAAAGCCTATATCGGCATACAGAAGCTGCAACAAAGCTATGTAACGGACAATATTCTGGAAGAGCTCTCCGCAGCCACCACAAAACTGACGGAAACTGAACAGCAAGTCAAGACGGCCCGGGAGAATATGATACTCGCCGAAGAGAATCTGGGCCTTGTCACCTTCTCTTATAATGAAGGAAAAGCCAGCATGGCAGATGTGTTGTCCGCACAACTCTCGTGGACGCAGGCACACACCAACCTGATTGATGCGTATCTGGCAGAGAAGATGGCGGTGGCTGAATATGGGAAGGTGGTTAGTGAATGAAAATAAACAAAGAACGACACCCCACTATTCTTCTGGGATGTCGTTCATACCCTAACAATCTAAAAACCTCAAAAAAAGAACCCTAAACACATTTACTCCCTGGAAAAAGAATAAGGATAATCTTCCGGCTGCGTACCTCTCTTCATATTAGGCTGGCTGCCCATATCAAACCTCAAGGTACCGCCATTCAGCAAATCGCCATGCGTCAGATAATTCCTGGAATAATCCACGCCGTTCACCTTGAGAGACTCAATATACATGTTCTCCGGTGAGTTATCCGGAGCGTCAATTGTCAGGGACTTACCGTTCTCGAAATGGAGGGTAGCCTTACGGAACAGAGGGGCGCCCAGTACATACTCGTCCGTACCAGGGCAAACCGGATAGAAACCAAGTGCAGAGAAGACATACCACGCCGAAGTCTGACCGTTGTCCTCGTCACCGCAGTAACCGTCGGGACCGGCAGTGTACATGCGGTTCATAACCTGACGAAGCCAATATTGGGCCTTCCAAGGCTCCCCAGCATAATTATAAAGGTAAATCATGTGCTGGATGGGCTGGTTGCCATGAGCATAGTTACCCATATTCATCACTGTCATCTCACGGATTTCATGGATTACCTGGCCGTAGTAGCTGTCATCGAACAAGGGCGGGACAATAAATACAGAGTCAAGCATCTCTACGAAAGACTCTTTTCCACCCATCAGGTCTATCAGACCTTGAGGGTCGTGGAATACAGACCAGGAATAGTGCCAGCTGTTACCTTCAGTAAAGGCGTCACCCCACTTCAAAGGAGAGAAAGGAGACTGGAACTGGCCGTCTTGATTACGACCACGCATCAGCTTGCTTTCCTTATCAAACACATTCCTATAGTTCATGGCACGTTCCGCAAAGAGTTTCTGCTCCTTCTTCGGACGGTTCAGTTCTTTTGCCATGCGGTAGATGCACCAGTCATTATAAGCATACTCCAAAGTACGGGCAGTGTTCTCGTTGATTTTCACATCGTAGGGAACATAACCAAGCTTGTTGTAATACTCATAGCCGAGGCGACCCGTGGAAGAAACCTCGGGATGGACACTCTTAGTACCACTGATGAGACCTTCGTACAGTGTCTGCACGTCCTCCACCTTCACGCCTTTTAGATAGGCATCTGCCAGCACGGAAGCAGAGTTGTTACCAATCATACAGCCACGGTGACCCGGACTTGCCCATTCGGGAAAGAAACCGCTTTCCTTATAGGTGTTGACAAGGCCTTCCTGAATCTGCCTGTTCACCGACGGATACATCAGGTTGAGGAATGGGAAAAGACAGCGGAAAGTGTCCCAGAAACCGGTATCCGTATACATATAGCCGGGCAACACTTGCCCATTGTAGGGACTGTAATGAATCGGATTTCCCGCCTCATCCAGTTCATAGAATGCACGCGGGAACAACAAGGAACGATACAAACATGAGTAGAAAGTACGGTACTGGTCAAGGGTTCCGCCTTCCACATCAATACGGCCCAGCACCTTGTTCCAGGCATCCTGACCTTTCTGAACCAATGTTTCCAAATTGTCATTGCCAAGCTCCTTCAAGTTACGGTCAGCCTGCTCAAAACCGATGAAAGAAGAGGCTACACGGGCATGTACCACTTCACCCTTACGGGTTTTGAAACCGATAACAGCACCGGCATGTCCGGCTTCCTGCTCAACCTTATTCTCGCTCAAGACGCCATCGGCTACAGAAGCCTTATAAGTAAAAGGCTTGTCGAACTCTATCACGAAATAGTTCTTGAAGTTCTCGGGAACACCGCCGCTGTTACGGGTAGTATAACCGATAATACGATTCTGCTCCGGAAGTATCTTCACATAAGAGCCCTTGTCAAAGGCATCGACAACAATGTATGAATGATCATTTTCAGGGAAAGTGAAACGGAACAATACGGCACGGTCGGTAGGGGTGAACTCGGTAACCACATCGTGTTCGGCAAGATACACCTTATAATAATGAGGAAGTGCCACTTCGCCCTTGTGGGAGAACCAGCTTGCACGCTTCTCTTCATCAAACTCGGGTTTGCCAACCACCGGCATGATGGAGAACTGCCCGTAGTCGTTAATCCAGGGACTGGGCTGGTGTGTCTGCTTGAAACCACGGATCTTGTTCGCTGTATAGACGTATTGCCAGCCGTCACCCATCTTACCCGTCTGAGGAGTCCAGAAGTTCATACCCCAGGGACGTGCGATCGCAGGATAGGTATTACCGGTGGAAAGCTCGAAAGTAGACTGCGTGCCGACAAGAGGACTGACATACCGGGTAAAGTCTTTGGCATGCAGCCATAAAGCACTGCTCACAAAAAAAAACAATAGGATTAATTTTCGCATAATATTAGAAAGTTGTTAGTATTAAATAAATTCTTCTCGTCATATCTCGAATTTGTGCAGCCTTCCTACTTCGTTGAGGAGAGGAAAACACTGTTCCCCACAATTTTATACTCCAATGGAATGGCATTCTTTATCAGATTCAGCACAGCCCCTACACTCTCTTTTTTCTTCAGTGTACCCGAGTAAGTCTTGCTTACATCTATGTTCGGTGCCAGAATTACCCTCACCCCATACGAATTCTCCAATGTACGCGCAATGGTGTATAGGTCAGCCTTCTCAAAGACAAACTCATTATTGTGCCAGTTTTCGATTCCCGTATCCACCTGCTTCACCACCAGACGCCTAGTCATTCCGTTCAGCTCGGCTTTCTGTCCGGGGGCAAGGATAATCATACCCTCGCCATGATTACCTTTCACCTCTACTTCGCCTTTCAAAAGGGTAGCTACTGCAGACATCTTAGCCTTGTCAGACTTGAGGTTGAAAACAGTTCCCAATACTCTGACCTGCATGGCCTCACTCTGTACGACAAACGGTTTTTCCAGATTCCTCATCACCTCAAAATATCCTTCTCCTTCCAGATAAACCTTTCTTCCCTTCCCTGCAAACTCATGTGGATATTTCAGGGTAGTGTTTTTATTCAGCCAGACTTTGGTTCCATCCGGCAGTTTCAGTTCCTTAATCTTATCATGAGTGGTGACAGCCAGTAATGTTTCCGGCTGGCTATAAGTCTGATAAAAAAGATAGCCGAAAGTTCCCAAAAGGAATAAGCCCACAAATACGGCCGCATACCGCATCCACCCAACCATCCTCCGTACCTTGTATTGTTTCGTCTTCTCTTGTTCCAGCCTTTTAAACAATCGCTTTTCGGCCTTTTCTATGTCTTGTGTATTCGAAGTATCCCCCAGTCTCCCCAAGTGGTAAATCTCCTCCAGCCTGAACAATTCGCGTGCATTCTCACCCGACCCTTCCAGCCAGGCGTTCACCTCACGAAGTTCATCTTCCGTACATTCACCCATAAGGAACTTGGCCAATATCTCCTCATTCAACTTATTCATTCTTTCCTTCATTATGATAATAAAACAACGCTGCTCGCAAAAACACTTACTTTCCCGATGAAAAACAGAGCCAACATCAGGTTCAGATACCCCAGTTTATCGCGCAGCAACTTCAAAGCTTTGTACATGTGAGCCTCCACCGTACGCAATGACACTCCCATCGTATCAGCTATCTCCTTATTTTTCATATCATGCAGATAGCTGAGTTTGAATACCATCCGGCACTTGTCCGGCAATTCATTGATGACATCGGACAGCTTCCTCCTGAGTTCGGCATCCTCTATCCGTTTCACCACATCATTGCTGTCAGGTTGATAGAACTCAACCCTCTTTTTATGGATTTCGAGCATGACAGCCTCATAGCCACTCACAATGTCCCGATGCTTCAGAACGTTCAAGGCACGGGTATACACCGCCCTATACAGAAAAGCCTGAATCTGCTCTCCCACCTTCATGGTATCTTTCCGCTTCCACAGCTCCACGAAAACATCCTGTACCACATCTTCCGCATCTTCTTCCCCCACAATGCGTGTGGCATAGAACAGCAGGTTGGTATAATACCTGCGGAAAAGGGATTTATATGTCAAGTCGAAATGTTCATTCATATGTTAGCCGGTTATCGGGGACTGTACCATGCCTGACCTGGCTTATCCCCCATTTCAAATTCGAAAACACTTCCATCCATTATCTGTTCATGCGTAATATAACTTTTGTCATAGTTCTTACCGTTGAGTTTGACAGATTGAATGTAGCAATTTTCCTTGCTCACCGCCGGCGCCAGTACCGTAAAGGTCTTTCCACCAGGCAGGTGCATCTTCATTTCCGGATATAGGGGGGTACCGATTTCATATTTTCCACCAACCGGGTTTACCGGATAAAAGCCCATCGCACTGAACACATACCAGGCGGACATCTGTCCGCAATCCTCGTTGCCGCACAAACCGGCAGGAGTGTTCAGGTAGAGTTCACGCATCACCCGGGCTGCATATTTCTGGGTTTTCCAAGGTTGTTCCACAGCATTGAACAGATAGATGACGTGATGGCTAGGCTCATTTCCATGCGCATACTGGCCAATCATCCCGGTGCTGAAAATAGGCAACTCATCATCTGCAGAAGGATTGTAAGTAAACATACTGTCCAGCTTCTGGGCAAACCGTTCCTTACCTCCGGTCAAAACTATCAAACCGTCAATATCCTGCTGCACAGACCAGAAGTATTGCCAGCCGTTGCTCTCGCAGATATGCGGAGTATAGTCGTCCGGCGAGAAGTTCCGGATAAACTCTCCCTTGTCATCACGGGGCTGCATGAAAGAACTTACCGGATTGTAGACATTCCGGTAATTACGGGAACGCTTATAAAACTCGTCCGCAACCTCCTTATCGCCCAGCTTCTCTGCCATACGGGCTATACAATAGTCATCATATGCATATTCCAGTGTTTTAGAAAGTGACCAGTTTTCCGAATTATACTGATCCGTCACATTATAAGGAACATAGCCATATTTCTTATATAACCCAATGCCACGATAGGAATCGATATTGGCAGTAGCTACACAAGCCTCCAAGGCCTTTTTCGCATCGAAGTCCCCAATACCTTTCAGATAGGCATCTACAATAACCGGCACAGAGTGGTAACCTATCATCATATCTGTCTCGCCCCCCTGAAAATTCCATACGGGAAGGCGGCCGTTCTGTTCGAAGAAGGCGAGGAAGGACTTCACCATATCATTCACCCGTTCCGGCTCAATAAAAGTATAGAGAGGATGAGCCGCACGGTAAGTGTCCCACAAGGAGAAAGTACTGTAATTTGTCCAGCCCTCTACCCGGTGCACTTGCTTGTCGGGACCGTAATAGGCGCCGTCCACATCACTGTAAATGGTAGGAGCAATCATCGAATGATATAAAGCTGTATAGAACTTGACTTTCTCATCGCGGTCATCGCATTTTATTTCTATCCGGGACAATTGTTCGTTCCAATCATCCTGCACAGCAGCCAGGTATTTGTCGAAATCATCATCAGGTACTTCTGCTGCTAGATTACGTGCCGCCCCTTCCATACTTACACCGGAGATGGCAGTACTGACAAGAATCTGTTCTCCTTCCTTAGTCTGAAAGTCGAATCGTGCAATGACAGATGTCCCTATCCGCTTGCCTTCTTTCTCTATGGCAGCTGTATCGAGCTGCATCGCCGCAAACGGGTTGGAGAAACGTGTACGGAAGTAAAGGCGCTGGTCGCGTGCCCAACCGTCAGAGTAACGGTAACCTTGCACCGTTACCGAATCGACGGCTTCTATGTGAGAATCATTGGTAAAATCCCAATTCATGGCTTTCCGCAAATTCAGGAAAACGGCAGCATCGGCTTTTGGGAAAGTATACCGCTGAATGCCACAACGCTCGGTGGCCGTCAACTCTACATTTATATTATAATCTTTCAGACGCACCTGATAATATCCAGCGCTTGCCGACTCTTCCGAATGAGAGAACAAAGAGTGAATGCCGAGCGGAGCTTCCGCCTCCTTATAAGGCAATGTCACCGGCATAAAAGAGATGTCATACAAGTCACCAGCGCCGGTTCCGGAAAGATGGGTATGGCTGAAGCCTGCAATGGTACTGTCCGGATAAAAATATCCGGAAATACGGTCCCAGCCCGGCAGTCCGTTGTCAGGACTGAGCTGCACCATGCCAAACGGCGCCTGAGCACCCGGATAGGTGTTTCCAGTAAAATCTGTACCGATAAAGGGATTCACAAACTCTGTATAAGACACACTCTTCACATCCGACACCTGCGAGGTGCATGCCAGAAAGGATGAAAAGACCACAAACAAACAACAAGATTTTATCAAATTCATAACATTATAGGGTTAACGTGTATAGTATAACAACCTAACCGGATAAAACACTTACACATCTTGTCACTTTTCTACAGAATTCATGCAAACAAAAGTAATACAAAATTCCGATTAATCCTCTTTTTTATTTTGTAAAAATATACTTTACACTATCTTTGTCACAAAAAGTCACAATGAATTACACGACCTATCTTTTCGACTTTGATTATACGCTTGCTGATTCTTCCCGCGGAATCGTCACTTGTTTCCGCAACGTACTGACCCGTCACGGATATACAGAGGTGACGGATGACAACATCAAACGTACTATCGGCAAGACTCTGGAAGACTCTTTTTCCATCCTCACCGGCGTGACAGATGCCGGACAACTGGCAGGATTCAAGGCAGAATACCGAAAAGAGGCCGATACGCATATGACTGTCAACACGGTGCTTTTCCTGGAAACCAAGTCCGTACTGACTGCACTGAAGGACTCCGGCGCCCGCATCGGAATCATCTCGACCAAATACCGATTCCGCATCAAGGAACTCCTCGACCAGCATTTTCCTGAAGATTTTATGGACATCATCGTGGGTGGTGAAGACGTGAAAGCCGCCAAGCCATCTCCCGAAGGGCTACTCCTTGCCATTAAGCGGCTACATGTCAGCAAAGCCGAGACCCTCTATATAGGCGACAGCACGGTAGATGCGGAAACAGCCCAAGCGGCCGGAGTAGACTTTGCTGGAGTCACCCACGGAGTAACCACTGCCAAAGAATTGGAGAAGTACCCACACCGGAAAATAATGAACACCTTGGAAGAACTGCTGGCAGTTCAGGAGGAGCATCCTTCCATATTCAAGATTGAAAATCCCATCCGGCCGGAAAATGCGCATGCCACTTCTCCCCGGAAACAGAAAAGGATAAGCGTCTGGCAAATCCTCCTTCTAGTGACACTCTTCTGGCTGGCTATTGAAGAGCTGGACATGACCGACGACAGCAACTTCTTCCCGGTTGTTTTCATACTGACATTGTGGGGTATCCTCCAAAAAAGAAGGATACTACCCAACAAAGCAAGAACTTTCATCGACTCATGGTGGCACCCCTGCGCAGTACGCTTACGCGCATTTCACATCAAGCTGATACAAGGGAGAAAAACTCCTCCCGCTGGCAACGAAACCTGCACCTGTCTGAATTGTGGCACCACCTATACCGGCAACTACTGTAACCGTTGCGGACAAAGCCGTAACACTCCACGCTATCGGTTGAGTAACGCGCTTAAAAACATTGCCGGAGGCTTCTTCAATATAGATAATGGCTTTGGACGTACCCTTCTGGAACTCCTCTACCGTCCGGGGTACATGATTAGAGACTTCATCGGTGGTAAGCGTGTAGAGTATTTTCGCCCGTTCCAGACACTCTTCATTCTTGCAGCCCTTTATATCATGGCTGTGCAACTGGTAGACCCGGAAGCCCTAAGCAAAAAAGAAAAGACGGAAAAGACAGAGCAGACAGACAAAGAAGAAATCATTGCCGCTAAAGAGAAGCTTACCAAAAAGATGGAGAAAACCTATAGCAAAGAGGAAAAGCGAGCCCTCGCCATCACTATAAAAAGCCTGGAGAAAAGCTTGAACAAACTGGAAGAGAAGAACGACTCCACTTCTGCCACACAGGTGTCCGAACAGAACAGCGATGATGGCGACCTCATCGATGAATTTGTAAACGACACCTCGGAAGTGGGAGACAGACTGGAAAAAGTCTTACAGAACTCTCCTTTCCTAATGAAAGTATGGAATCTGATGAAGAGCTGGGGACACGGAAACAAGGCATTCCGCATCATTGCCACACTGCCTTTGTTTGCACTTGCCACCCAACTTGCCTTCCGACGCCGGAAATATAAGTTAAACTACAATACCACGGAGCATGTGTTCATACAAGCCTACATAGCTTGCCAGATACTCCTGCTGAGCATCATCGTGCTGCCTTTCAACGGGTACGCAAAGGTAGACGATTTGTATGAGCTGCCTTTATGGCTTATTTTCGTCCTATTCTGTTGGGATTACAAACAATTGTACCGCTGCACCTGGTGGAGAAGCTTTTGGCGCACTATCCTCATGCTGACTTACAGTCTTGTGCTACTCGTCATATTCGCGTGTCTTGTAATGGCGCTGATGCTGGCCGGTATCTATGTTCTGAAATTCATTTTGTAACAGAAACCATCCCTACACGGACTGTTTCTCCTTGATGAAACAGTTTTTCTCCAATAATCTAAAAGTACAATCTGCATTAAAAGAACAAAAAAGCAAAAGAACATTTGTCCATTTAGAATAAAAAGAGTACTTTTGTGCCCGATTATTCCGCACCGGGTTCGACCAAGTGCTTTCTAAGTGATTAGAGACCACCCGACGGAGCTAACTTATACATTATATATAAGAAATGTACGCAATTGTAGAAATCAACGGTCAGCAATTCAAAGCAGAAGCTGGCAAAAAGCTGTTTGTACACCACATCCAGAATGCAGAAAACGGTGCAACAGTAGAGTTTGACAAGGTTCTTTTGGTAGACAAAGACGGCAACATCACCGTAGGTGCTCCCACAGTAGAGGGTGCAAAGGTTGTTTGCCAGGTCGTATCAAACATGGTAAAAGGCGATAAAGTTCTTGTTTTCCACAAGAAAAGAAGAAAAGGTTATCGTAAGTTGAACGGTCACCGTCAACAATTCACAGAGTTAACAATTACAGAAGTAGTAGCTTAATCAATTAAAACAGTAAGAAGAAATGGCACATAAAAAAGGTGTAGGTAGTTCTAAGAACGGCCGCGAATCACAGAGCAAGAGATTAGGCGTTAAGATATTTGGTGGCGAAGCTTGCAAAGCAGGTAACATCATCGTTCGTCAAAGAGGTACTGAATTCCACCCGGGTAATAACATCGGTATGGGAAAAGACCACACTCTTTTCGCTTTAGTAGACGGAACTGTACAATTCAAAGTGGGCAAGGAAGACAGACGTTCAGTTTCTGTTATCCCTGCAGAAAATGCAGAAGCATAAGTTTCCGAACAAGAAATAAGGAAAAGGGATGCAATCCGAATAGGTTGCATCCCTTTCTTTTATGTCAAAAGCAACACTTTATTTGTTTTTTCCATATCTTTGCACTCACAAAACCGAATAACATAAAAACAAGTATAAGATATGCTTACCATCAAACAAATTACAGAAAACACCGACGCGGTTCTCCGCGGACTGGAAAAGAAGCACTTCAAGAATGCAAAAGAAACCATTGCACAAGTGCTGGACTTCAATGACAAAAGAAAAGCCAATCAAACCATCCTAGATAAAAACCTGGCAGAAGCCAACTCACTCTCCAAATCCATCGGACAACTGATGAAGGAGGGCAAGAAAGAAGAAGCAGAAGCCGCCAAAAGCCGCGTGGCCGAGCTGAAAGAAGTCAACAAGGACTTGCAAGCCAATATGGACCAGGCTGCCAACGATTTGCAGACTTTGCTTTATACCATCCCCAACGTTCCCTACGACAGCGTGCCTGAAGGCGTAGGTGCCGACGACAATGTAGTAGAGAAAATAGGTGGTATGGAAACCGAGCTGCCCAAAGACGCCCTGCCCCACTGGGAACTGGCCAAGAAATATGACTTGATAGACTTTGACCTGGGTGTCAAGATTACCGGTGCCGGCTTCCCCGTATACAAAGGCAAAGGCGCACAACTGCAACGCGCACTCATCAACTTCTTCCTGGACGAAGCACGCAAATCCGGCTATACGGAAATAATGCCGCCCACAGTGGTGAACGCCGCTTCCGGCTACGGCACGGGACAGCTGCCTGACAAGGAAGGGCAAATGTATCATTGCGAAGTGGACGACCTCTACTTGATTCCTACCGCCGAAGTCCCCGTAACCAACATCTACCGTGATGTGATTCTGGACGAAAAGCAGTTGCCCATCAAGAACTGTGCATACACACAATGTTTCCGCCGTGAAGCCGGTTCATACGGGAAAGACGTACGTGGCTTGAACCGCCTGCACGAATTCTCCAAAGTGGAACTGGTACGCATCGACAAACCGGAACACAGCAAACAATCCCACCAGGAGATGTTGGACCACGTAGAAGGTTTGCTTCAAAAGCTGGAACTCCCCTACCGCATCCTGCGCCTTTGCGGTGGCGATATGAGCTTCACGGCTGCCCTCTGTTTTGACTTTGAGGTGTATTCCGAAGCACAGAAACGCTGGCTGGAAGTAAGTTCCGTCTCTAATTTTGACACTTATCAAGCCAACCGTCTGAAATGCCGCTACCGTACGGCAGAAAAGAAAACAGAGCTTTGCCATACGCTGAACGGTTCCGCACTCGCTCTGCCACGCATCGTTGCCGCCTTGCTGGAAAACAACCAGACTCCAGAAGGAATCCGCATACCAAAGGCATTGGTTCCGTATACGGGATTTGAAATAATAGACTAAGGCCATAATAGTCACGTGCAGCAATACGCCTTTGACACTTTCTTTCGGGCACGAATTACATGAATTTCACAGTTGCGGTTAGCAAAAAACGTGAAATCCATGTAATTCGTGCCCGGAGTTTTATCATGACAAGCTTCTCCTGCGCAACTACAAAGTATTCTTCAAAATACGTGCAAACACCTCCTCGCGGAAATTACGTGCCACCGGAACAGTATGCCTCCCAACTATAATCCGATTGCCATCTATCATCTCAATCTTTTCCAAATTTATCAGATATGATTTATGGACTTGCTGAAATACTCCACCAGGAAGAGCCTCTATCATACGCTTCATGGTAGAACGTACAAGCAGCTTTGTGCTTTCCGTATAAATACAGACGTAATTTTCCAGCCCCTCCACCACCAGAATATCCTTAAACAACACCTTATGCATCTGACGGTCTGAACGGACAAATATAAAATTATTAGCTTCATCCGGCCATTTCTCCTGCTGCAAAAGACCATGTACTTTATTCACCGCTTTCAGGAACCGGTCAAACGAAATCGGTTTCAACAGATAGTCCGTAACATCAAGTTCATAACCTTTCAATGCATACTGCTCATAAGCGGAAGTGATAATCACATGAGGCGGATGGGCAAGAGATGCCAAGAGTTCAAGCCCCGAAAGATAAGGCATTTCAATATCCAGAAACAACAAGTCCGGCTGCTCAGTCTGCAAAAGAGTGTTCAACTGCATAGTATCTTCACATACACCCATTAAAGAAAGGAAATCCACCTTTTCCACATAGCGTTGCAATCCTTCACATGCAGTAGGCTCGTCATCGGTTATTACACATTTTACCTGTTTCATCCTATAATTCTATCACAAGTTTTACTCTAAACAAAGTATCTCCTCTATTTATGTCCAGCGTATGACGCTCCGGATATAGCAGCTCCAGCCTGCGCCTCAGATTTTCTATGCCGATTCCATGTTTTCCTTTCTGGTACACTAATGGTTCCGGTATAGAATTTTCAATACTAAAACACAACTTGCCTTCTTTCAGACACATATCCATAGCTATAAAATAGTTCCCTCCCACATATTTGAAAGCATTCTCCACCAACGGTACAAACAACAATGGATAAATCTCAACCTGCGCCTCCATTTCATCGAAATGCACCTGCAACTGCAGCCGCTTCGTAGCACGAAGTTTACATAGGCTGATGTATTGTTTCAGATATTCCACTTCCACACGGACTTGCACTTTCTCCCCATCATTGTATAATTGGTAACGAAGCAAATCGGACAATTGCTCAAGAGTATGCCGCGGAGCCTCATTATTCTCATCTATCTGAAAATAAACCGTATTGAGTACATTAAAAAGAAAGTGTGGATGATATTGCGCTTTAAGGAATTTCAGTTCTGTCTGGAGCTGGTCATTTTTTATCTTCTCCAACTGCAGGCGTTGAGCTTCATTTTCCTTCTGTATCATCTGATTACGCAAGAATATATAAAAGAAGCCGCCAAGCAACATACTGACTATGGCCGGAACAGGCACATCGTATAAATCAAGACTTACCCCCATCAAAAAGCGGATGACCCACATCGTCAGAAGACACCAGACGGGAACCGTCAGGACAACTACCCCGTATTCCTGCCACCATACCAACTTCCGCTTCCGGCACAAACGAAGCCAATACTTCAATAGAAAAAAGATAGGATAAGACATGAAGAGTACCACAAGCATATCCTTCAGCATGAAATTCCACTCATTACTTTCCCAATAGTATTCATGTTTCGGAATATCATTCGCCACACGAATACACAGAAAAAGAATCACGGCAAATAATGCCGGCACCAGCCACTTGTTCCACAGTCTGCCCATAACAGTTACAAATTTACTCTTTTTGTTTCATCTATTTCTTTTTTCCTTCTGCTTTCTTTTGTCTCGCTGCCTTTTTGAAAACGCCAGGCGAAAGCAATACCCAGCACACGTTTGTTGTGCCGTTCGTCAACAAACGCCTGCACACCGGGAGATTGAATATCTACTTTTTGATAATTGGTGTTGAATACATCCTTGGCAAACAAGGTAACGGTGCATCTGTTACGGAACATCTTCTTTTGGATGCCGACATTCACTTCCAGCGCCGGATGTACTGTGGCTTGTCCGTAGGCCATTCGTCCATTATAATTTGCCGAAAGTTCGGCCGACCATACGGAAGTGAAAGCAAACTGGTTCATGCAGCCGAATATCGGGGTAAACATACGGTTTTTCATTTTCTGCCCTTGCTCCGTCCAACCATAATTATTATAAATACCGATAGCGGTCAGATTCACCTTCCAAAAAGAAACAGGTGAGAGGTTGGCGGCATGTACACGCATACCCGTCTGTACATAGGAAGACAGATTCTGGGGCATTACATAGATACGCCGCCCCTCCTGTTCGCGATAGCTCTTCATGATAGCATCATCTGTATGCGAGAAAAAGAGCACTGTCTGAAACCAGTCACGATACACATACCCCAACTCTATATTATCAGAGAAAGAAGGATGCAGCTTCGTATTTCCCCCTTCATGGGTATAGTCATCAAATATATAGGTAAAAGGATTCAAATCACCATAATTGGGGCGGGTAATACGCCTGCCATACGAAAGCTGAAACAGATGTTCCGAAGTCAAACCGTATTGCAAAGCAATAGTAGGAAACAAATGGAAGTAATTCGTTGTAAACGAAGAGTCTTTCTGTTGTGTATTTCCTCCAAAATCCCCGTGTACATGGGTATGTTCCAACCTTAGACCCGCTGAGATTTTCAAGCGGTCTTTCTCATAGCCGACTTGTAGATAAGAGGCATTGATA
>ENA-OPEK01000310-OPEK01000310.1-human-gut-metagenome-genome-assembly--contig:-NODE-310-length-15536-cov-1.576772_pt1 | contig 15536 bp, 15 predicted proteins | sample MGYA00241636_ERZ501535 | MGnify/ENA primary metagenome ERZ501535 (study PRJEB25962, sample SAMEA2042425) | human gut metagenome | biome: human gut; feature: human-associated habitat; material: faeces...
GCAGATTGTAAACTGCTTGACGGGCTTTTCCCCTTCGCTTTATTTCAATTATTCAGCAGCAGCTTCTTCCACTTTGTCGGCAGATTCTGCCGGAGCTTCTACAAATTCAGTAATACCATTGTTTACCAAAATATTGTACCATGAAATCAGTTTCTTGATATCCCCGTTATGAACACGGTCACGATCATAATTTGGCAAAATTTCTGCAAAATAAGCATGCAACTCATCGGCTGATGCTTTTTTATAATTGATAGAAGCAACCGCTCCATTCTCTTTCTTCTTTACCGCTTCCAGCACTTCGCTCAAAGGCACTTCTTCCGCATCTGTGTACATAGCAATATCCGCCAATGAGATAACTTTGTCATGAGCATAAGCAGGAACTCTTTTCTTAGCTGCGTCAACTGTTTCTACAATCAACATGTTCTTTCCTTGAGAAATCAATTTATATAATCCCGGTTTGCCCGCGATTGATAAAATGGTCTTTAACATACTATTCTATTTTATATTTATGGTTTGAGGAAGCAAAAGTACAATTCACCAATGAAACTCCCAAATTTATAGTATGAATTTTTCGGTTTTTAATTGTTCTACTATTCTGTTCAACTGGGGTATGAGCAATTGCACCCCGTCATTCACCACCGTGAAATCGGCCCGCCGACGCTTTTCTTCATCATCCATCTGGGCAGCAATACGTGCCCGGACTTGTTCCTCGCTGGCTCCGTCACGATACATGGCACGCTGTATACGCAATTCTACAGGTGCATAGACCATTATTACCGCATCTACCGTATCCTGAAAACCAGCCTCATACAAAATAGCCGATTCCATACCCACTATCTCACACTTTTCCTGACGTTCCACCCATACGGTAAAATCTTTCCGTACCCGGGGATGGATAATGGAATTGATTTGGAGCACATGCGCCGGATCGGAAAACAGATAGGAAGCCAACAACGGCTTGTTTAACAGACCATCCTTATAAACATCCTCACCTAACAAAGCGATCAGTTCCCCACGAATTCCGGCATCAGAAGCAGTGAGACGTTTCGCTTCATTATCCGCATTATACACAGGGATATGCATATTCTCCAACAAATGGGAAATGTATGATTTTCCACTGCCGATGCCACCGGTAACCGCTATCTTAATCATTGAATTTAATTCGTTGTTCTATCAAATAATCCACCTCTTTGGGATTCAAACGAACATGGTTCACATATCGGGGGATGGATTTGAGATTGACCGGACACTTCTCCCCCTTATTGTTCAACAAAGACTCATAAGTCACCCCGATAAAGAAATCCTCGGAAGTGATGGACTTGAAATGACTCAGACCTACCTGAAAAGTCACCTGAACCTTGGAAGGAAAAGTACGAAGTACCTTGTCGGGCGGAAAATTGATGCCACGTATAGGCACCTCCACACTTTTCTCAGCGTAGATATCTACCAATAAAGTCACATCATCAAAAGAGGGAATAAATTTCGCTCCGCGTACATCGGCCAGATTCACCCTACGACGAATGGTATCTGCCACATCTTCAAAATTCAATGCCTGTGTATAAGCAGCCGTGATGGTATCCAAAATCTCCTGAGGAGCATAAACCATCACTGAATCCGGCGAGTAAATGATATCCGAGATATAATACTGGCGGTCTAAAGCCACCTTGCCTTGTAACTTCACGGGCACCTTCTTTGCCTTCCCTTTCGTATAAATAAACTCCACAGTATCCGGCCGTATGGTCAGCAATTTGGTTGTCTGATTCAACTGGACCGAAATCTTTTTCATTAAAGCTGAAACCGGAATCCGGACACGGCTCCCTTTATCCTCATAGTCCTTGAAGTCCACAACAATGGGATAAAATGTCTGCCCCAGCATATAGTTAGCCAATACAGTCCCCCTGTCTTTCACGCCAATACGCAGTTCATCAGGAAGTTCGGAGGTCAACACCACATCACTAGGTACATTCTTCAACCGTAACGGAATGGAAAATTCCGTTTCATAGTCATCATTTAACACCTGAAGCAACCAAAAGCAGAAAGATACAAATACAAAAAACAAGAAAATCAGGAACTCCCTGCTATTACGGCTAAGCAGGAAGCTTCTGATTCTCTCTAAAGTCTTTAAATAGTAAATACGTATGTTCCTTTTGTCGAACATGTTATCATGTCATTTACTTTGCCTGTTGTTGGTTGGATGCAGCATTAGCGAAGATAGAATTTCTATCAATTTTAATCTTAACGCCTGATGCAATTTCCAAAACAACTGTATTATCTTCTATTTCTTTTATCTTTCCGTATATACCACCTGCAGTAATCACTTCTTGACCCACTTCCAGATTCTTGCGGAAATTAGCAATCTCTTTCTGTTTTTTATTCTGAGGACGAATCATGAAGAAATACATAATAGCGAAAATGGCTACCATCATAATCAGGAAAGAGTAATCTCCTCCACCCCCTGCCTGCAGAAATACAAATAATAAGTTCATACTTTCTATGTTTTTTAGTTTATAATGCTGTTATTCTTCAATAACAAACAAAGATATTAATTTTTTGTTAGCTTATTCTCTTTTTTCAATGAATTAACGATTCCGTCCAAAGTTCCGTTAATAAAGCCACCGCTTTTCGGGGTGCTGTACAGTTTGGCTATTTCTACGTACTCATTCAGTGATACGCTGACCGGAATATTGGGAAAACTCAGAATTTCAGCCAAAGCGATCTGCATAATGACCACATCCATGAAAGCCACACGGTCTAAATCCCAGTTCTTTGTATTTTCGCTAATCAGATGACGATAATAATCGGCATTCAAGATAGTACGACGGAACAAACGGCGTGCGAAGTCTTGATCCTCCTCATCTTTAAATTCCGGCAACAATTCCTGTTTTGCACCATTCTTCTCATCGAAACGCTTGATGGTCTTCAACACAAAGGTATCCACTATTTCCTTATCATCATTCCAATACAAACTTTGGTCCTCCAAAACCTGATCTAGTTCGATATTATTAAAAATAATATTTTTATATAGCTTGCGCCACAATTCACGGTCTTCCTCATACGAAGAAGTCTCACTGGCCATATATTCCTTATATATATCGCTTTCTAAGATTTTATCACATAAAGTCTTTACGAAATCAGCTTCATTCTCCCAAGTTTTCTTCTGATTGTTCGAAAACTCCAGCAGCTGTTTGTTTACCTCCAGCTGTGCAATAAAGCGGTTTTCTACAAATTTAGTGTTGGGAAACAATTCTTCCTTAGTAGGAACCAGTTTGTTTTTCGCAGCATTCAGTCGTTTGTTAGCCTGTTTAGTTACCTCTACCATTAAAAGCAGCAGATAGTTGTATAAGTCATACGCTTTAGAAAGGCTGAAAAATAACTCTTTTTCCGCTGTATCCAAGTTTTTGCCTCCGTTCTGATAATAAGCATAGACTATCTGAACTATCTTAAGACGAATAAGAACTCTATTTATCATAATTCACATAAAATTATTAAGGAGTTGCAAAAGTAGGTATTTTCATTGATTTTACATAACATAATTACATTTTTTAATGTAAAATTTACATAGAGCTATCTAAATCGCTTTTTTCATCGAAGTTTATCCGCAAATTTTTTGCCCATTTAAAAAAAATGTCCAATTTTGAAGCCGATTTATAAAGATACTTAAGTTATGGAAGATTATAAAAAGAAAAGTGTAGTGGATGGTGACAAAGAAATTGTTTTTTCAAAAGCAATTAAAGCCGGCAAACGTATTTATTATTTAGATGTGAAGAAAAATCGAAAAGATGAAATGTTTTTGGCTATTACTGAAAGCAAGAAAATTGTTTCGGGAGAAGGTGATGACTCGCAAGTAAGCTTCGAAAAACATAAGATTTTTCTATATAAAGAAGATTTTGAGAAGTTCATGAACGGTTTACAACAGGCTATACAGTTTATTGCCGAAGAGCAAGGTCCTATTGAACCTCATCACACTGAAAATGAAGAACAGGAAACAACCGAAGATGCGCACAAACCGCTTAGTCCGAATGAAATTAAAATAGATATCGATTTCTGATTCCAACTGATAAAGAAAGCACAATGATAAAAAAATTGTGCTTTCTTTTTGTCAAGTCGGAAATAAGCAGTAATTTTGCACCGCTTTTTCAAGCTCATCGTGTGATATACCACATCGTGTGATGGCGAATTAAGCAATAAGATCAACTTAATTTAGAGTAACACAAAAAATTTAAAAACAATGAAATCAATTGAAATTAAAGGTACTGTCAGAACAGACGTAGGAAAGAAAGCAACTCACGAATTGCGTAAGAACAATGGTGTTCCTTGTGTATTGTATGGAGTGCAGAAAGACGAAAACGGCTTGCCCGTAGCTACTCACTTCTCCGTTCCCACCGAAGGACTCCGTAACTTGGTATACACACCGCACATCTATGTTGTAGACTTGAACATTGATGGTAAAATAGTAAACGCTATTTTGAAAGATATCCAGTTCCATCCTGTAACGGATGCAATCCTTCACGTTGACTTCTATCAGATTGATGAAGCCAAACCCATCGTTATGGAAGTTCCTGTTCAATTGGAAGGTTTGGCAGAAGGTGTACGTGCCGGTGGTAAATTGGCATTACAGTTGCGTAAACTGAAAGTGAAAGCTTTATACAATGTAATTCCTGAACGCCTGGTTGTTGATGTAACTTCTTTGGGTCTGGGCAAGACTATCAAAGTGGGCGAATTAAGCTATGAAGGTTTGGAATTGATTAACGCTAAAGAAGCCGTTGTTTGCGCAGTTAAATTAACTCGTGCCGCTCGTGGTGCTGCTGCAACTGCCGGTAAATAATCAGTAACCCTTTAATCCTTATCAATGAAATATTTGATTACAGGACTGGGTAATATAGGTGAAGAATACCGAAATACCCGTCACAACATAGGATTCACAGTATTGGACGCCCTTGCAAAGGCGTCCAATCTTGTTTTTACTGACGGACGTTACGGAGCCACTGCCACCCTCTCGCTCAAAGGACGCCAGCTTATCCTGCTGAAACCGTCTACTTACATGAACTTGAGTGGAAATGCAGTGCGCTACTGGATGCAAAAAGAAAACATTCCGTTGGAAAATGTGTTGGTAGTGGTGGACGACCTCGCCCTTCCTTTCGGTACATTACGTCTGAAAGGAAAAGGCAGCGATGCCGGACACAATGGTTTGAAACATATAGCTGCTACGCTGGGCACACAAGATTATGCCCGTCTGCGCTTTGGTATCGGCAACGATTTTCCCCGTGGCGGGCAAATAGATTTTGTATTAGGTCACTTCACTGATAAAGATTTGAAGACCATGGACGAACGTGTAGCAACGGCTTGCGACATAATTAAGAGTTTTTGCCTGGCAGGCATCAGTATAACAATGAACCAATACAATAAAAAGTAATGGCTGAAGCAAGAATTGATAAATGGCTATGGGCCTCACGTATATTCAAGACCCGCACTATCGCTGCCGAAGCATGCAAGAAAGGACGGGTTTCTATCAACGGCACTCAGGTGAAGCCATCGAGAATGATAAAACCGGGAGAAGTGATACAGGTAAAGAAACCACCTGTCACGTACTCATTTAAAGTTTTACAGGCAATAGAAAAACGTATAGGTGCCAAATTGGTTCCTGAAATTCTGGAGAATGTAACGACTCCGGAACAGTATGAACTGCTGGAGATGAGCCGTGTCAGCGGTTTCGTCAACCGTGCCAAAGGTACCGGACGGCCAACGAAAAAAGACCGCCGGAGTCTGGAAGAATTTACAGAACCGGAATTTCTGGATGATTTCGACTTTGAATTCGATTTTGAGGAAGAGTAAAATAAGGGAAAGATTATGAGCGAGAGAATAATTAAATGGGGATTCATCGGTTGCGGAGAAGTGACCAAATACAAAAGCGGACCGGCATTTCAGAAAATAGAGAACTCCGAAGTAGTGGCCGTCATGAGCCGAAATGGCGACAAGGCTAAGACCTACGCCAAGGAAAGAGGGATTCCCAAATGGTACGACGATGCCCAGGAACTGATTGACGACGAAGAGGTGAACGCCGTGTACATTGCCACTCCTCCTTCTTCACATGCTACATACGCCATCATGTCCATGAAGGCAGGCAAACCGGTCTACATAGAGAAGCCGATGGCCGTTACCTACGAAGAGTGCTGCCGCATCAACCGGATTTCCAAGGAAACGGGTGTTCCATGTTTTGTTGCGTACTACCGCCGCTATCTGCCCTACTTCCTGAAGGTAAAGTCACTGGTAGAGGAGGGATATATTGGCAACATCATCAACATTCAAATCCGCTTCGCCCAGCCTCCCCGCGACCTCGACCATAACAAGGAAAACCTGCCGTGGCGCGTGCAGCCGGACATTGCCGGCGGAGGATACTTCTATGACCTTGCGCCCCACCAGATAGACTTGCTGCAGGAAATCTTCGGATGCATCCTCGAAGCCAGCGGCTACAAGAGCAACCGTGGCGGACTATATCCTGCCGAGGACACTCTAAGCGCATGTTTCCAGTTTGACAGCGGACTGGTGGGCAGCGGCTCCTGGTGCTTTGTTGCCCACGAATCCGCCCGCGAAGACCGTATAGAAATCATTGGAGACAAAGGCATGATTTGTTTCTCCGTATTCACCTATGACCCCATTGCGCTGCATACGGAAAGAGGACGTGAAGAAATCATCGTCGAAAACCCCACCTACGTCCAGCAACCGCTTATACAGGCAGTGGTAGACCACCTGCTGGGCAAGTCCGTCTGCAGCTGTGACGGCGAAAGCGCCACTCTCACAAACTGGGTGATGGACAAAATACTGAACAAGCTCTGATTAACGACTATGAAGGTGTGCCTAAAAACTATCAAGAAGTAAGATGCCTTTTGTTTTGTCACACCTCCATGTCGAAACCTTCGCCTTTCTGACTGACTAATTCGTACACATCGGCACTCTCGCCTACAACCCATACCACATCGCCTTCTACAAAAGGTTCATGCGGGTCGGGAGCATGCAGGGTCTCCCCTCCCCGCTCCACACCGGCAATCAGGCAGTGATACTTCTCGCGTATCCCTGCTTCCTTCAGGGTCTTGTTCAGGAAAGGAGACTGCCCGTCCACACAGAACTGGCGTAGAATCATCTCGCTCTTCTCTATCACATCCGTATTCATGGCAGACACCTTATCCATCTCCTTGCCGAAGATGTTCAGTTCCTCGTCCGTGGCAATCACTTGTATCTTGTCCTGTGGAAAAAGGCGGACAGACGCTCCGGGAATATTAATCCGTTTCTTGCCCCGAAGGATGGAGACCACATGGATGCCGTATTTCTTTCCGAAATTCAGCTCCGCCAATGTCCTGCCCACCCATGCCGACTCGCCGGGGATTTCAAAATCCGTCAGGTGCAGGTCGCGCGACAGCAGACGCCCCGCATACTCCGGTTTCTTCTCTCCCATATACTCGGCACGCATGTCGCGGTACCGCAGATTCTGGAAGAATGTCCTCTCTATCATGATGGACTGCTTCTTCAACTGGCGGGAGAGTATCATCAAAGTCACCAGCAGCACCGCCACTCCAAACACCAGACCGACGGACATCTTGAACAAACCGGCTATTACGAACATGACGAACGAAACGCCCAGCAGCAGACGCAGTACAATGGTGGCCACCAACGGTGCCCGGTTTCCACGGTTATCCTTCCATAAAGTCACGAACTCTTCCGAGTGGTTCTTTTTAATCATGATGGCACGCAGGAACGGAGCTATACACAGAATGATGATAAAGGCAGCCAACAGAGAGCCCCATACCCCGGGCAGACTGTCGTGCACGAAAGGCACCAGAAAACGGAACGCCAAAGCTATCACCGCCACGCAAATGATGGAATACACCACCGTAATCCTGACCAGCGCAAATATCAGTTTCTTCCACAGACTCTCGTGGTTCATGGTCTGCGAACCTGAAGCATAGCGGGTCAAGAACTTTCTCCATTTTTCCGGCAAATGCGTATCCACAAGATTGGAAGCCGGTTCTGCCAAACGAATCATATAAGGAGTGAGGAAAGTGGTGATGACAGACACCGCCACCACAATAGGATACAAGAAATGGCTGGTGACATGCAGTGACACGCCCAGCGAAGCTATAATAAAGGCAAACTCACCGATTTGCGTCAGACTGAAACCGCATTGCATAGCCGTCTTCAGCGGTTGCCCTGCCAGCAGCACACCCAGCGTCCCGAAGAGGGATTGCCCGAGGATGACCGCCAGAGTAATCACGACTATGGGTCCCGCATACTCCACAATCATGGCCGGGTCTACCATCATGCCGACCGATACGAAGAAGATAGCGCCGAACAAGTCCTTGACCGGCTTCACCAGGCGCTCTATGCTCTCCGCCTCTACCGTCTCGGCAAGAATGGAGCCCATGATAAATGCACCGAAAGCAGCCGAGAACCCCGTATGTGCAGCCATCACCACCATGCCGAAACAGAGTCCGAGAGAGACTATCAGCAAGGTTTCCTCGCTCATCAGCTTCCGGCACCGCTTCAACAATCCGGGGATGAGGTAAATACCCACCACGAACCAAAGTATCAAGAAGAACAGCAGTTTGGCAATGCTCCCCAGCATCTCCGTACCCTCGAAGTTATGGCTGACTGCCATCGTGGAGAGCATCACCATCAATACGATGGCAAGAATATCCTCCAGAATAAGCACACTGAGTACCAGCCCCGTGAACTGTTTCTTGCGCATCCCCAAATCATCAAACGCCTTATAGATAATAGTGGTGGATGACATGGCAATCATACCGCCCAGAAAGATACAGTCCATCCGTTTCCAGCCGAAACCGGTACCTACCGTCACACCCAACAATATCATACAAAAGATGATGGTACACGCAGCAATAATCGCCGCGCCTCCCACCTTCACAATCTTCTTGAAGCTGAATTCCAATCCCAGTGCAAACAGCAGGAAGATAACGCCTATATCCGCCCAGGTCTGTATATTAGCCGTGTCCATCACCGACGGTGTATAGGCCATGTGAGGGCTGGCAAGGAATCCTGCGACTACATATCCTAACACCAGCGGTTGCTTCAATTTCTTAAAAAGCAGGGTCATAATCCCCGCACAAATCAATATCAGAGCTAAATCAGCTATCAAAGGGGCTAAATGTGACATAACACTACTTATCTATTAATCAGAGATATATAACTGCAAAACTATGCAATACATCTGCAGTGGCTCTGCAAAAGCCTTGCAGCGTCACTGCAACTGCTTTGCAGCAGCACTGCAAAAGGTATGCAGTAACTTTGCAGCAGTTGTCTGCACGATTCTACAACACTCCTTTCGAGCTTGGCAGTTCAAAGTGATAAATATCCCTCTTCACCGCCATCTTCAGCGCACGTGCCAACGCCTTGAAGATGCCCTCTATCTTATGATGTTCGTTCTGTCCTTCGGCTTTTACATTAAGATTCATCCGGGCAGCATCGCTCAAGGACTTGAAGAAATGCAGGAACATTTCCGTCGGCATATCTCCTACCTTCTCGCGCTTGAACTCGGCATCCCATACCAGCCACGGGCGTCCGCCAAAGTCGAGGCACACCTGGCAGAGACAATCGTCCATAGGAAGGGCATAGCCATAGCGTTCAATGCCCCGCTTGCTTCCTAAGGCCTGATAAAGGCAGTCGCCCAGAGCAAGGGCGGTATCTTCGATGGTGTGATGCTCGTCCACTTCAAGGTCACCTTTCACACGGATGGTGAGGTCCATGCCGCCGTGCTTGCCTATCTGTTCCAACATGTGGTCGAAGAAGCCCAGTCCGGTCGCGATGTCACAATGCCCGTCACCATCCAGATTCAAGGATACGTATATATCTGTCTCCTTGGTAGTGCGACGTACTTCCGCCGTACGCTCACCGGCAAAGAGGAATTCGGCAACCTTATCCCAATCCCTGGTGGCGAGGGCGCAGTAATCTTCAAGTCCGTCACAAGCGGCACCGCCACCTTCGGAAACGGGTTTCAATGACGCCGTGTCATCTTGCAGAAGAATGGCGCGGCAGCCCAGATTCTTTGCCAGTTCCACATCCGTAGGCCGGTCGCCAATGACGAAACTGTGGGACAAATCGTAGTCCGGGTTATCGAGGTATTTGGTAAGCATTCCGGTACGCGGCTTGCGAGTCGGTGCATTGTCGTCGGGCATGCTGCGGTCTATGCAGATGTCGTCGAAGGTGATGCCTTCGCCTTCCAATGTCTTCATCATCAGGTTGTGTGCCGGCCAAAAGGTCTCTTCCGGAAAGGAAGTTGTGCCGAGCCCATCCTGATTGGTCACCATTACAAAATCAAAATCCAGCTTGCTGCGGATGAAGCCAAGATTGCGCATCACTTTCGGATAGAACTCCAGCTTCTCCAGGGAGTCCAGCTGATAATCAATGGGCGGCTCAATGACTAAAGTCCCGTCACGGTCTATAAAAAGTAGTTTCTTCATTTTAAAGGATATTTTTTTGAGGGAATAAAGGGAGTTATCGGGAGGTAGAAGGAGGTAGAAGGAGTTAGAGGAGTTAGAGCCGGTAGTTCTGCTTGCATAAGCATTACTTGTATAGAACAGCAGTATCGGCCTTTAACTCCCTTTTAATCCCTTTACCCCCCCCTTTTACTCCCTTTAACTCCTTCTACATATATTCCTTCAGCGCTTCAATCAATTTTTCATTCTCTCCTCTCGTTCCCACCGTCACCCGCAGGCAATTTCCGCAGAGTGACACGGAGTTACGGTTGCGGACAATGATACCCTTGCCTACCAGATAATTGTAAATCTTCACGGCATCCGTCACACGAGCTAGGAAGAAATTGGCATGGGAAGGGAACATCTTCACCGTACATGGCAGTGCGGCGAACTCGGCTTCCAGATTCTCCCGTTCTTCTTTCAGTGTCTTCACCCAACGTTCTATTTCATAATAGCGGTGAAGCATTTCCACTGCCTGCTTCTGTGTCAACTGGTTCACGTTATAGGGATATTTTATCTTACTGAGGATGCCGATAATATCCGGTGAGGCAAATGCCATACCCAGACGGATGGCAGCACATCCCCATGCTTTGGAAAAGGTTTGCAGTACAATGAGATTCGGATATTGATTCAAATTTTCAAGGAAGGAAGGTGCCTCGGAGAAGTCATTGTATGCCTCGTCCAGTATCACTAACCCATCAAACCGGCGAATCAGCGTTTCAATTTCGCTACGGAGCAGGTCATTGCCGGTAGGATTGTTGGGAGAGCAGATAAAAATCAGTTTGGTATGCTCATCCGCAGCAGCCAGAAGCTTGTCGGCAGAGAACTGGAAATCCTCATCGAGCAGCACTTTACGGTACTCCACATCATTAACGTCAGCACAGACTTGATACATGCCGTAGGTAGGGTCGATGGCCACTACATTATCCACACGGGGTTCACAAAAAGCACGGAACACCAAATCGATAGCTTCATCACTGCCATTCCCTAAGAAGATGGAATCGGGACTCACCTTTTTAATTTTAGACAATTCTGTCTTTAACTCCCGCTGCATGGGGTCGGGATAACGGTTGTGCGGCATGTTATAAGGATTCTCGTTTGCATCGAGAAAAACGGATGCCGCAGCACCATTATATTCATCACGTGCTGAAGAATAAGGCTTCAGACGCCAGATATTCGGACGGGTAAGTTCTTGTAATGTTTTCACCATGTTATTTATGATTTGACAATTTACGATTAAAATTACTTTAAGCCATCAGCTCTCAATTTTCAACTTTCAATTTTCATTCTCCAACTGCCCCAGTCTCACACTCACGGCATTCTTATGCGCATCCAGCTGTTCATTGGCAGCCATCAGCTCGATGGCAGGGCCGATGATATTTAATCCTTCCGGCTTTATCTCCTGAAAAGTTATCTTGCGGATAAAGCTGTCAAGGCTGACACCGCTGTATGCTTTGGCATAGCCGTTTGTCGGCAGGGTATGGTTTGTGCCCGAAGCATAATCTCCCGCACTCTCCGGAGTAAGAGAACCCAGGAATACGGAACCGGCATTCACGATACGTTCTGCCACGGAAAGATAATCCTCGGTTTCTATGATAAGATGTTCGGGAGCATACGCGTTGGTCAATTCAATGGCTTCTGTCATGCTGTCCACTACAATCAGTTTGCTATTGGCAAGAGACTTTTCGGCAATCTCTTTACGTGGCAGTAAGGCCAGTTGGCGTTCCACTTCCACCTTTACAGCTTGTTGCAATTCGACAGAGGTCGTAATTAATATAGCCTGACTGTCCACTCCGTGTTCTGCCTGGCTCAACAAGTCGGCGGCGACAAAAATCGGATTAGCTGTTTCGTCAGCCAAAACTTCTACTTCCGAAGGTCCTGCCGGCATATCTATCGCCACATCACGCAAGCTCACAAGCTGTTTGGCAGCCGTGACATACTGATTTCCCGGACCGAATATCTTGTAAACCTTAGGCACACTTTCCGTTCCGTATGCCATAGCGGCAATGGCTTGTATGCCGCCAGCTTTGAAAATCCCCTGCCACTTTTGCGGCAAACAGCACAGCGGGATGTACCTTTCCGTCACGTCCCGGAGGGGTGCAGAGAACAATCTCCTTGCATCCGGCAATCCTGGCGGGAACGGCCAGCATCAGTACCGTAGAAAACAGCGGAGCCGTTCCTCCGGGGATATACAATCCCACCTTTTCTATGGCAACCGCTTTCTGCCAGCAGGTCACCCCCGGCTGAGTCTGCACTTTCTTGCCCTCAAAGCGTTGTGCGGCGTGGAAAGTCTCGATGTTCTGCTTTGCCAGGCGAATAGCTGCTTTCAAGTCTTCACTCACCAGGTTTTCCGCTTCCTGCTGTTCCTCTTCCGACACTGCCAGCGAGGCCAACACCACTTTATCAAATTTTTCTTCATAATCCAGCACAGCACGGTCTCCCTCCTCCTTCACACGGTCAATAACACTCCGCACCGTATCAAACAGATTCTCCGTATTCATCACCGGACGTTTCAGAATCTCTTGCCACTGGGATTTATCGGGATTACTAATCAATATCATAATGACATGTTTTTAAAGATTTATGCATAAACCATGATATTATTGGAGGTGTGTCAAAACTCTCTGAAGACTTTCTATTAGGCGCTGATTACGCGGATTTCACGGATTCATTTTACCGATTCCGCGCTATTTCGCGTAATTCGTACCTAATGTCGTAACATAAAGAAAGCGTTTATATACTTTTGACACATCCTCGAGGCTTTAAATTATCATTTTCTCAATCGGTAGCACCAGAATGCCTTCCGCCCCCAGCGCTTTCAGCTTTCCGATAATCTCCCAGAAACACTTCTCGTCGAGTACGGTATGTACTGAGCACCAGCCTTCTTGTGCCAAAGGCATCACCGTGGGGCTCTTCATGCCCGGAAGTACAGAGACAATCTCATCCAGTTTCTCTTTCGGGGCATTCATCAGCACATACTTCTTATCTTCGGCTGTCTTCACGGCATCCATACGGAACAACAGCTCCCTCAATATCTCTTGCTTTTCCTCGCTCAGGTTCCTGTTACCAATCAGCAGGGCTTCGGACTTCATCACAACCTCCACTTCCTTCAAACGGTTGCTCACCAGCGTAGAACCGGAACTTACAATATCGAAAATGGCATCTGCCAGACCGATGCCCGGCGCCACTTCTACCGACCCCGTAATGACGTGTATCTCCGCATTCACCCCATTCTCTTTCAAAAAGCCGGAAAGGATACCCGGATAAGATGTCGCAATCTTCTTTCCGTGAAACCACTTCACCCCCGGATACTCAATATCCTTCGGCATGGCAAGAGACAGACGGCATTTGCTGAATCCCAGACGCTTGATTATCTCTGCATCCTCCTTCTTCTCAACAAATTCACTTGCCTGCGCTACTTTTACCGCCATCGCAATGTCGTCCTGTGTAGCAGGTGCTTTTCCGTTTTCGCCATATGCCACATTGTCAGCGATTGTTCCGGAGAACAAGATTGCTTTCTGGCTGACATATCCAATTTTGTTATGCAGTGCTTCCTGCGTATATTCCTTGACATTCACGCCATCGACGAATACCTCACCCTCTGTTGCATCATAAAACCGCGGAATCAGATTGATAGCAGTACTCTTGCCACATCCGGTTGCACCGATAAACGCGATTGTCTCGCCCTTCTTCGCAGAGAAAGAAATATGCTCTAATACATATTCCTCTGCGTCCGGATATTTGAAGCTGACATCCTTGAATTCCACTTCCCCATCTTTCATAACCGGGAACGTATCTCTCGTTCCATCCTCAATGGATGGTTCAGTATCTAATACTTCCAAAATACGCTTCGCTGCAACCGATGCCCGCGGCAGCATAATAAATATCATAACCAGCATCATGAACGACATGACAACCTGCATTGCATACGAGGAAAATACAACCATATCCGAGAATAATGTGAATTTTTCCTGCATATCCTGTGCATCGTTGATCAAAACCGCGCCAATCCAATATATTGCAAGCGAAAGGCCATTCATGATCATCATAATCGTCGGCATCATAAATGCCATAGTCTTTGATGTAAACCAATGGGTATCTGTCAGATCCTTGTTGACCTTCTCAAACTTCTCCTCCTGATATGCTTCCGCATTATAGGCGCGAACAACGTTCAAGCCTGTCAGATTCTCACGTGTTACTTGATTGATATCATCCGTCAGACTCTGTAAGCGTTTGAACTTCGGCATACATAAGCTGACGCAGATAATAACGACAATCAATAATACAACAACCGCAACGCCCGTGGAGAGTGTCCACTGCCAACTCTTATCAACAATCTTCAAGATAGCCATCACCGCCATGATTGGTGCCCGCAACATGATGGACAGCCCCATTACAATCAACATCTGCACCTGAGTCACATCGTTTGTAGAACGCGTGATCAGACTCGCTGTTGAAAACCGTCCGATCTCTTCCATTGAAAAAGACTGTACCTTGTCAAATAACTTTCCACGTACGATTGCACTGAAATTCGAAGCAATCCGTGATGCACAGACAGCTACCAGTACCGTTACCAATAAACTGCCAAACGCACAAAGTAACATTTTTCCACCTGCAATCAGGATATCGTGCATCGCACTATCCTGTGTCGTAATCAGTGATGTAATTTCCCGCATATAATCCGGCAGCTTTAATTCGAGCCAAACCTGTGCCACTACAAATACCACACTGAAAAGAGCCAATACTACTTCCTGTTTTCGGAAATTCTTAAAAATACGTAACATTCCATGCTCCTTTCCATTTTCTGTAAAAACTTTTAATGAACATAAGCCATTATAGCACTCGAATTAGCACTCAGCAATACCAAGTGCTAACAATTCATAATCTTTTCACATATTCCACACATTATTCGACTATATCCAGAATATCCTCTGGCTTCTTCGCAAAGACAGTTGCACCAAGCGACTCCAGAAATGCCCGGTCACGGAAACCCCATTCCACTAAGATGCAATCTACACCAGCATTTTTTGCAGTCGCATAATCCACATCCGA
>ENA-OPEK01000344-OPEK01000344.1-human-gut-metagenome-genome-assembly--contig:-NODE-344-length-13961-cov-1.804689_pt1 | contig 13961 bp, 8 predicted proteins | sample MGYA00241636_ERZ501535 | MGnify/ENA primary metagenome ERZ501535 (study PRJEB25962, sample SAMEA2042425) | human gut metagenome | biome: human gut; feature: human-associated habitat; material: faeces...
CTATAACTTGGAAAACTTATCCGGACAAGCCGTGTGAGGGATGGGTGCGTGATAAGGATACTTATGGCTATAATTGCGCGAAGCGCTTCTGGGTTTCTCCGGAAAGTAGTGATATGTTTAATGGCTGGCCTTGGGGGGCTTCACAGTTGAACTGGCAGATTATACGTTACGCGGATATTCTTCTTTGGAAAGCTGAGGCTCTTATTGAACTCAATGAAGGCAATGGACTCGAAACTGCCCGTGATTTGATTAATCAGATACGCAATCGTGCCCGGAACAGCGCCTATGTAAAGGATTTCAACGACCATTCCAAATATGCGGCCAACTACCTTGTCAATCCTTATCCTGCTGATGTCTGGAATCAGGATTATGCCCGTCAGGCCCTCCGTTGGGAAACACGTCTGGAGAAGGCTTTGGAAGGTGAACGTTTCTTCGACCTAGTCCGTTGGGGCATAGTGGAAACAACCATGAACAAGTACATTACCGCGGAGTCGGACAATCGCATTTATTATGCCAATGCGCACTTTACGGGTGGAAAGGATGAGTATTATCCGGTTCCGAACAATCAATACGGATTTTCTGGAGGCAAGTATGTACAGAATCCCGGTTATGCTCCGTTCAACTAATTATATTTTGAAATAAAAACGTAAGGGAGGGGAAACGTTTGTTTCCCTCTTTTCCTTTAAACAATCTTTTATTATGAAAAACTTTGCCTATTCTATATTAGGCTGTCTATTGCTTTCTTTGAATGCAGCTTTTGCTCAAAAAACATGGTCGTTTGACGGGCAGGACCCCTTACTTTCCTGTGACGGTAAGTCATTGTTGAATTTGTACACTATAAAGGAAATACCAGAATTTGTTACCGGAGTCGAAGGTAAAGCCCTTCGTACAGACGGGTATTCCACTTGGATGGATACAACCACGGAAGGAGATGTTTCGTCGTTGTCCGGATGGTTTGCTCTGGAATCTTATCCGACGGATACTGCTGCCTTTATGGGAATCAGAGACATGGCAGGAACATCTGTAGCGGTATGTGTAGACCGTTATGGTGAGCTGCTGTTGGGAATGGGGCAGAATGGCTCATACTCTTACTGTTCATTAAAGACAAAAGTCGACCGTTTCAAGTGGCTGCATGTGGTCCTTGATTTGAGTAATGAATCGGTTTGCCTGAATGGACAGAGGATGAGTGCAGAGGTATGGCCCCGGAACTTGCAGGATGGTGAAATGATGTTTCGGGTAGGTAAGGATTTCAGGGAAAAGAAGGTTTGGATGTACGATGTTACGGCTATAAACGGGTTGATTGACGGGATAAGCCTCACTCCCTTTTCCGATGATTCGTCTGCATGGAGAGACGAGATTGCCTTAGGATTGAAGAAGACTCCGGTTTTGGCTATTCCGGAAACCCGTTTTGCGAAGGACTTCAACCGTCCTCGCTATCATCTGTTGCCGGCTGCCAACTGGACGAATGAGACGCATGGTTTACTTCTTTATAAAGGTAAATATCATATATTCAATCAGAAGAATGCTTCTGCAATCTTCCTGGGACAGATAAATTGGGGACATTTCAGCAGTCCCGATATGCTTCATTGGACGGAGGAAAAGCCGGCTTTGACTCCTGATGCTGCTTATGACAAGAATGGAATATGGTCCGGGCATGCTGTTATCAATGATGACGGTATCCCCCAGCTGATATACACAGCCGGTGGAGACAAGATGGGAGTGGGTATTGCTTTTCCAAAAGATACTGCGTTGATAGAATGGGAGAAATATGCGGGTAATCCGGTTATTGCCGAGAAGCCTGCCGGATATACCCGTACGGACATGCGTGACCAGTATGTTTGGAAAGAGGGTGATGTCTGGTATATGATTATCGGTTTCGGCATTGAGCAGACCGATACACCCCACGGGGCTTTGCTGCTTTATAAATCGGCGGACTTGAAGAGATGGGATTTTGTACATTTGCTGTTTGAGGGCAATCCGGAAGTGGATGACTCCGGTATTTTCTGGGAAATGCCGGTCTTTAAGAAGATGGGCGGCAAATATGTTCTTTTGGTGAATAGGGTTCCTCATAAAGGCATACCTGCGCGTTGCCAGTATTGGATAGGAGATTTCAAGAATGAAAAGTTTATACCGGACAACCCAGTCCCTCAAAATCTGGAGGTCATCAATCGCTTGCTGTCCCCCTCTGTTGTTGAGACTCCGGAAGGGGATGTTGCTGCCATTGCCATTATACCCGATGAAATAGGAGGGGAGGCCACTTATGAACAAGGATGGGCACATCTCTACAGTATGCCCAGAAGATGGCAGCTGAAAGATGGGAAACTATGCCAAACACCCCATCCCGTGATGAAACAATTGCGTGAACAACCGACGGTTTATTCCAGACAGGCATTGACTGCTGCGAAACCGTGCATTGTGAGCAGAAGGGAACATCAGCTTGAAGTCAAGGCGACTTTTTATCCCGGTGACGCAAAACGGTTTGGATTTACATTGTGTAAGAATCCGGATAATAGCGAATATAGCCTGATTTATTATGATGTGGAGAAGGAGGAACTTATTGTGGACCAGACGCATTCTTCCTTGCGTGCACACATTCCTTTGAAGATTCGTAAGGATCATTATCGGTTGGATACTGCTAAACCGGTGGAGATTCGTTTGTTTATTGACGGTTCTGTAGTGGAAGGATTTATTAATAACGAAGATGCGTTCACTACAAGAATCTTCCCTTTGAAAGAAAATAGTACGCTATTGGAGCTATTCTCTGATGGAAAAACAACGGAAGTTGCTGCCGAAGTTTGGAAACTGAAAGATGTAAAGGTAAAGATGAACTTTTAATGAAAATACAGAAAATGAAGATACCAGCTATATTGGGTGCACTTTTATTGGCAGGAACATTGTCTGCCGGTGCACAAATGAATTCAGACAGTTTATACAAAGAGCCGTATCGTCCTCAGTATCATTTCAGTCCGGAGAAGGGATGGATTGGTGATCCCTCGGGATTCATGTACTATCAGGGTAAATATCATATGTACTGGTGGGGCAAAGTCGAATCTACAGATTTGGTACATTACCAACAGATAACCCCTTATGCCATGACCGGAACGGATGACAATATCAGTTACTTCACCGGTTCTGCGGTCATAGACAAGAACAACACGGCCGGCTTCGGCAAGGGGGCTTATGTGGCGGCTTACACCGTTTTTGAGAAGGACTCCAAGAAACAGGCGCAGGGCATCTCTTTCAGTCATGACGGAAAGACATTTCATTATTATGAAGGTAACCCGGTTCTGGACCTTTGGAGTACGGAATTCAGGGACCCTACCGTCTTCTGGCACGAGCCGACCCAAAAATGGGTGATGGTTGTAGCCAAGGCCCTGGAGAAGAAAATAAAGTTTTATACCTCTCCTGATTTGAAGAGCTGGACTTGGACCAGTGATTTTGGCCCTGCCGGTGACAGTGAAAAGTCTTGGGAGTGCCCGGATTTATTCCAGTTGCCGGTTGACGGGGATTCTGACAAGAAAAGGTGGGTGATGGTCGTATCTGTAAACTGGGCGCAAGAACAATATTTTATAGGAGACTTCGACGGCACTTCTTTTAAGCTGATGGAGAACCATCCTGCAGAGCCTCTATATGTGGACAAAGGGCTGGACTTTTATGCATCCCGCACATTTCAGGATTTTGACGGAACGTTGGATTCCAAAATTTCGATGGGCTGGGTTGCAACCTGGGACTATGCACCGGTAGCTCCATCGAAGTATGGGAAGGGCTTCTGGTCCATTCCCCGTAATCTGGAACTGAAGACATACAAGGAAGGCGTGAGGCTGGTGCAGAAACCGGTGGAACAGTTGCAAACACTTCGCCATAAGCCTGCATCGGTGAAACGTGCTTTATCGGTGGGAACACAGAGGTTACCCGGCTTTGTTCCCGATGAGAATGTCTACGAACTCGATGCTTCGTTTTCTACTGACGTATCCAACACCTTTGGCTTGAATTTGTGTGTGGGTGAAGGGCGCAAAGTGGTGGTCAGCTATGATACGGATTCACATAATCTGGTGATTGACCGCACCCATTGCTCCGATGTGCAGATTCCTAAATTCAGCCGTATGGCATATGCCAGGGTGGAACCGGTAGATAATAAGATACGTTTGCATATATTTGTAGACAAATCGAGTATTGAAATCTTTGCCAATGACGGGAAGGATGTATTCACATTATTAACCTATCCGGGCGAGGCTCAAACCGGTATCGAACTTTTTGCGCAGAAGAAGGGGACGAAGATGGAGTTGGATGCCTGGATGCTTAAATCAATATGGAGATGAGGAATTTATTGTTTGCATTGCTGCTTTTGCCTTTGATGGCCTCTTGTGTGAAGGATACGGCACAAGTGACTTTGGACTCTTTGCTGGATGAAATGATATCTGTAGAAGAATCCGCACGTTATCCGCTGGTGCCATATCGTTGTCTGCAAGTCAGCAGTTATGACCGCTCCTCCGTGTCTCCCGATTCGCCGGGATGGTTTGCCAACAATGATGGCTATGGCATTGTCTGTACGGATACGGTTGATGGGAGAGTGGAACGTGTGATGTTCGATGAAAAGGGCCCTGGAGCTATTACCCGTATCTGGATAACTACAGTTGACAAGCGTGGGACTTGGAGATTTTATTTTGATGGCGAAAGTACTCCCGGATGGATAGTTCCTGCCTATGATTTGATGCGTTTCGGAATACCCAGGTTGGGTAGGGGACTGCTTCAACCCCACACCAGCTATACTCCGGACGGGAAAGGCGGCAATACTCTTTTCCTGCCCATCCCTTTTGCCCGGAGTTGTAAAATTACATTTGAAGACGAACCGGGCATTGCGCCTACTCCCAAATACTATCACATCAATTATCGCAAGTATCCCGAAGGAACTTCTGTGGAAACCTTCTCTGCGGCATCCGTAGCCCGCGTCGGTAAAAAGATTTCAGAGGTAGATGATGCCTTGCTGCATCCTGCATCCCGTTCCGGTTTGCAGGTGGACAAGAAGCGGCAGGTGCTCCAGCCGGGCGATTCTTTGTGGATTGACCTGCCGCAAGGGGAAAATGCGGTTTATGAAATCAGTTTCCAGCTCGCGAATGCAGATTCTACGGCTTATGCCCAACTGATGCGCAATCTTATATTTAAGGCTGATTTTGACGGCCGGTCTACGGTTTGGGTTCCTCTTTCGGATTATTCGGGAGGGGGTATGGGTGCTCCGGCTGTTGATAGCTGGTTCTTGTCTGCAGACGGACAAGGCAAGGTGGTGAGCCGCTGGCTGATGCCCTACAAGACAGAAGGCAGACTATTGTTACAAAATATCTCCGCACACACTGCAGACGTGAGTATGGAAGTGGGAACGGCACCTTTGCCATGGGGAGGGCGTTCCCTCTATTTCCATGCTTCCTGGCGCCAGCAGACCGGACTTCCGGTTTATGAGCGTCCGGATGATGATGCAAATTGCCGGGAGTGGAACTTTGCCACATTGACCGGACGAGGCATATACAAAGGGGATGTCCTGACTCTGTATAACCATTCGCGTGCCTGGTACGGAGAAGGGGATGAAAAGATATGGGTAGATGATGATGTTTTTCCATCGCATTTCGGTACCGGAACAGAAGATTACTACAATAGTTCGTGGGCTCCGGTCGTAATATTCCAAACGCCTTTTGGTGGCGCACCCCGTGCCGACCAGGCGAGTTCTCACGGTTATAATACATTCTTCCGTACAAGGAATTTGGACGGTATACCGTTTTCTTCATTATTGCGTTTCGACATTGAATTGTTGAGTTGGGTAAGGGGAACTGTAGATTATGCAACTACCGTTTACTGGTATGGAGATATGGGAGCGAAAGCTGTTGATACTTCAGGACTTGAGGAAGCAGCCCAAGACTTGCTACCCGTTCCCGGCGATTTATCTAAATATCGAAGAGAAAATAGCATAGAATTTGAGGAAACAACTCCAATAGCCTCTTCTCCATCCATTCATTTTGACAAGCAGAGTATGCTTGGTTTCGTTGACGGGCAATGGAGTGGAGGAACCCAACTCTTGTGTATTGGTGGAAAACCGGGTGATTCTGTAGAGTTTGAGTTCAATCAATTGGAAGACTGTCCTTATCAACTGGTGGTGTATGCCACGAAAGCTCCTGATTATGGCATAGTTTCTTTTTCCGTAAATGGACAAGATACACATATAAAGTGGGATGGATATGATACAAAAGTTACTCTTTCTGACCCTATTTCTTTAGGATGCTATAGTCCGGTGCGTGGAGCATTGACTTTGAAAATATCTTTGTCAGGAGCTAACCCAAAAGCTGTTGAGGAGAAGAATTTGTTTGGATTAGATGCTATACAACTTATGAAAAAACAATGATATTATGAAAGAGAGGATACTGATACTTTTACTACTGGCTACTGTTTGTAGTATGCAGGCACAAAATATTCACATGGCACTACGTCCGGATGATTTACTGATAGATAATTTTGAAGGAGATACTTTTGGAAACTGGATATTGAAAGGAAATGCTTTTGGCAATTCACCAGTTTCTATGGAACGTTTGTCAATATGGGGGGATAATAGGTTTGAAGGAAATCGGATGGCTTCTAGCTTTGTCAATGGAGATGCCGGTACCGGTGTATTGAAGTCACCTCTTTTCAGGATAGAACGCAGATATGTTAATTTTCTGATAGGTGGGGGTGTTGATTATCAGCGGGAGTATGTAGCCCTTTGGATTGATGGAAAGGAGGTGAAAAGAAGTACGGGGTATAATAGACGTGTCATGGAATATGAGTCTTGGGATGTTGCTGAATATATGGGAAAAAATGCCCGGATTGTTTTAGTGGACCAATCAAAAGAGGGCTGGGGATTTATCAATGCCGACTGTTTCTACCAGTCTGATACCAAATTGGAAAAAGAAATTTTTGCGAAAAGAATGTTGGTAACTCACCGTTATTTGAATATTCCGGTAAAGATGGGAGCGGTTATAGAACAGATGGATATATGGATTGGTGATAAAATGGTACGTAATATGGAAGTGGAGCTTGGCGGCGATGAACCTGATTATTGGGTTACATTGGAGGTCAAGGATTGGATTGGGCAAGAATTACGGATAGAGGCGAGTAAGAGTCCTAATGTAGAGCAAGCTTTGAATCAATGCTTTTGTTCTGAAACTCCTAAGGAAGAGAACTTGTTTTATAAAGAACCGTTACGTCCTAAAGTACATTTTACTTCTCGCCGGGGATGGCTGAATGATCCGAATGGTCTGGTTTGGCATGAAGGGGAGTGGCATCTGTTTTATCAGCATAATCCCTATGGCTGTATTTGGGGTAATATGACATGGGGGCATGCTGTGAGCCGGGATTTGGCACATTGGACTGAGTTGGGGGATGTATTACATCCGGACTCGTTGGGACCTATTTTTTCCGGTTCGGTAGTTGTTGATAAAAAGAATACGCTGGGGTGTCAACAAAATGGAGATACAGTATTGGTTGCTGTTTATACTTCGGCAGGTGGATTCGGGTATCACACCCGGCATTTGCAACATTCACAAAGTATAGGATATAGTTTGGATAAGGGGCGTAATTGGGTTACTTTTTCCGGTAATCCGGTACTTCCCACGTTGGTCAGGTACAATCGTGATCCTAAGGTGACGTGGCATACGCCGACTGGCAGATGGATTATGGTATTGTACTTGGATAAGCAGGAGTATGCTATCTTTTCATCTCCCAATTTGATGGATTGGACTGAAACGGACCGTTTTAAATTAGAGGGGGCGGATGAGTGTCCCGACTTTTTTGAAATGTCCGTAACCAATGAACCTACTGTCCGGAAATGGGTCTTTACCGGGGCGAACAGTACCTATTTGGTTGGGAGTTTTGATGGATATCGTTTTCGGCCTGAGACGAAACCTGTAAAAATGGATAGTGGTACAAACTATTATGCGGTTCAAACATATAGTAATGCACCAGATGACCGAAGAATACAAATAGCATGGATGAACGGAAGTAATTTCCCGGATATGCCTTTCAATCAACAAATGTCCTTTCCGCGTGAATTAACATTACATCGGGTTGATAAAGGATATGTCTTAAAAAGTATGCCGGTAAATGAACTCGCTTTATTATATGGGAGAAAGTACATCTGGAAGAGTCTGGTAGTTGAAGAAAAGAATTGTTTCACGACAAAGTTGAATACTCCTGCCTTCTATCTGAAAACGGGTTTTGCTGTAGATAGTGTTGATGCGCAGATATTGGCTTTTGATATTAATGGTTTGAATTTGATTTACGATTCTGTCAAACAGATACTCACTGTTGAGAAAGAGAATGGGGAAACCTTGAAGCAGATGGTGCTAAAGCCCAATGAAGGAAGAATTGAATTGGATATATTGTCGGATATTGCTTCTGTAGAAATCTTCGTCAATCAAGGAGCACTGTCTGCTGCTTTCTATCATCTGATTGAAAAAAACACTCCTTCTGTCACCATATCAGTTGAAGGCGGACAAACAAAGTTGAAACAGTTGACAATTCATGAATTGAATTCTATGTATGTTCCCCAGTGACATACAGATACCTTTTTAAGGATGGAATGTAACATTTGTAGTATGCTTTGAAACAAAAAAGATAGTCTCCTGCTGCTTGGTGGCGTATCTTTGCATGCTAGAAAAACATAATTAATTTAATACCAACAGAAACATGATTCATTTAAAAGACTTTTGGCGGACAATCAGAAGGACGCTTACCGTATTTATATTAGGAACTACCGTGGCTGTCTTCACATGCCAGGCCATAAATCCTCCTTTCGTGATTAAACATCTGGGTGACGGACAGAGTATCGTCCAAATTGACGAGCAGAAGAAGTTTTTGCTGCTGCCGGTGGAAGAGGCTTCTCCGGAGGCAAAATTGTATATGATAGCGGACAATGATGTTGTACGCAGTATGAACGTGCGATTGGCAGTCAATAAGGTTGACTATTTTGTTCCGGTCGATTTGACCGGCTTCGATAATAAACATCTCTCTTTCAACTTCCAGCTTATTCCGGATTCGGCCTTATGCTGGGAAGAAATGAAACTGTCGGATGAATTCGATGTTTCGAACCGGGAGAAGTACCGTCCGGTGTATCATTTCAGCCCGGCTTACGGTTGGATGAATGATCCTAACGGAATGTTCTACAAAGACGGGGTCTACCATTTGTTCTACCAGCATAATCCCTACGGCTCCATGTGGGGGAACATGCATTGGGGACATGCCACCAGTACGGACCTCGTCACTTGGGAACATCACGGAGATGCTATTTCGCCCGATGCGCTGGGAACAATTTTCAGTGGCTCTTGTGTTGTCGACAAGGATAATACGGCCGGGTTCGGTGCCGATGCCGTCATTGCTTTCTATACATCGGCAAGCGACCGCCAAGTGCAGAGCATGGCCTATAGCCTTGACAACGGAAAGACCTTCAAGAAGTATGCGCGAAATCCCATCCTGACTTCCACGCAGCGCGACTTCCGTGACCCTAAAGTCATCTGGCACGAAGATACCAAGAAATGGATCATGGTTCTTGCCGTAGGGCAGGAAATGGAGATATACTCTTCTGCCGACCTGAAGAGCTGGACGCTGGAGAGCAAATTCGGTGAAGGACAAGGTGCTCACGGCGGAGTCTGGGAGTGTCCCGACCTGCTTGAACTGCCGGTTGAAGGTACGGAACTGAAGAAGTGGGTACTCGTCTGTAACCTCAATCCGGGTGGACCGTTCGGTGGCTCTGCCACACAATATTTCGTGGGGACATTTGACGGAAAGAGATTCGTGAACGAGTCTCCCGCAGTGACGAAATGGATGGACTGGGGAAAAGACCATTATGCAACTGTCACTTGGAGCAATGCTCCTGCAGGACGTGCCATTGCATTGGCATGGATGAGCAACTGGCAATATGCCAACGATGTGCCCACCCGCCAATACCGTAGTGCCAACTCCGTGCCGCGCGACCTTTCGCTCTATACCTCGGAGGGTGAAACCTATGTAAAGGTAACCCCGTCTCCCGAATTGCTGAAACTGAGGGATAAAGGCAGCAAGAAGCGTGCTTTCAAGGTAGACCGCACGTATAATCTGGACAAACTGCTGAATGACAATTCCGGAACGTATGAAATCGAAATGACCATCAAGAACAAGGATGCGGATGTGATAGGATTCCAGCTCTTTAACTCGAAAGGCGAGGAGGTGGAGATGTACTATAACCTGGCGGAAAAGACGTTCACCATGGACCGTATCAAGAGTGGTGAGGTGTCGTTCAGCAAGGACTTCCCTGCAGTGACCGTGGCTCCTGTCGAGGGTGGCAATGAAATGAAACTCCGCTTGTTCGTAGACAAGTCGAGCATTGAAGCGTTTGGCAACGACGGACGTTTTGCCATGACAAATCTTGTATTCCCGTCGGAACCTTACAACCGCATCAGTTTCTATGCTAAAGGTGGAAGCTGCAATGTCACCTCGTTTACTGTGTACAAACTCGGATTAAAATAACAGATAATAATCTTCAGCATGGAAAATACTAAGAATTCTTCTTTGGCAAAGCTCTTTCCGGTCATGCTTTGCTTCTTCGCCATGGGCTTTGTGGATTTGGTGGGCATCGCCTCCAACTACGTGAAGGCCGACTTGAACCTGACCGACTCGCAAGCCAACATATTCCCGTCTCTGGTGTTCTTCTGGTTCCTCATCTTCTCCGTACCTACGGGTATGCTGATGAACCGCATCGGACGCAAGAAGACGGTGCTTCTCAGCCTTGTCATCACGTTTGCCTCTTTGCTTCTCCCGGTTTTCGGAGACGGCTACGTGCTGATGCTGCTCTCGTTCTCATTGCTGGGCATCGGCAATGCGCTGATGCAAACGTCGCTCAACCCGTTGCTTTCCAACATCGTAAGCGGCGAGCGGTTGGCAAGTTCGCTCACCTTCGGACAGTTTGTAAAAGCCATTGCTTCGTTTCTGGCTCCATACATCGCCATGTGGGGAGCTACGCAGGCCATTCCGTCTCTGGGCATGGGCTGGAGGGTACTGTTCCCGGTCTATATGGTCATTGCGGTGATTGCCATTCTTTGGCTGAGCGGTACTTCCATCCGCGAGGAAAAGGAAGAGGGACGCCCTTCCACCTTCGGGGAGTGCCTCGCCCTGCTGGGCAAGCCGTTTATCTTTCTCTGCTTCCTGGGCATCATGTGCCATGTGGGCATTGATGTAGGTACGAATACCACAGCGCCCAAAATCCTGATGGAGCGTCTGGGCATGACGCTGGCCGATGCCGGCTTTGCCACCAGCCTTTACTTCATCTTCCGCACGGCGGGTTGCTTTCTCGGAGCCTTCATTCTTCAGAAGATGGCTCCCCGAACCTTCTTCGGCATCAGCGTGTTATGTATGTTGGCTGCGATGGTAGGGTTGTTCGTTTTCCATGAAAAGACAATGATATACATTTGCATTGCCCTTATCGGTTTCGGCAATTCGAACATCTTTCCGGTTATCTTCTCCCAAGCGTTGCTTGCTATGCCACAAAAGAAGAACGAGGTTTCCGGCTTGATGATTATGGGGCTCTTCGGCGGTACGGTGTTTCCGATAGCAATGGGCTTGGCAAGTGATGCTGTAGGACAAAGCGGTGCCGTGGCTGTGATGACGGTAGGGGTAGTGTACTTGTTCTTCTATATGCTGCGTATGAAGCGGTAATCTTTGTTCGCAGGCTGCGGACACATATCCCAAGGCTGCGGATATCTGTCCCAAGGTTGCGGATGTCTATCCCAAGCCTTGGGATAGAGATAATCCTTGGTTCTTAGAAACTTTTTAATAGATAATTGGCAACTTTTCATTCTATAGTTAGGAACTTTTTTATTAGGTTCGCAGCGGGTAGGACATTGAGTTTGCCGTGAATAAAATATATCATTCATTAAATAATATAATATTATGAATAAGATAATAGTAGGTATGGGCGAGGCTCTGTGGGACTGCCTCCCCGAAGGAAAGAAGATAGGCGGTGCTCCGGCAAACTTTGCTTACCATGCATCGCAGTTTGGTTTCGACAGCCGTGTGGTCAGTGCCGTAGGTGCCGATGCGGATGGGGACGAGATTCTGGATGTGTTCGCCCGGAAGGGGCTGCGCACCCAGATAGAGCGCGTGCCTTACCCCACGGGAACGGTGCAGGTGACGCTCGATGCCGTGGGCGTGCCGTGCTATGAGATAAAGGAAGGCGTGGCCTGGGACAACATCCCCTTTACCGACGAACTGAAGCGTCTGGCACTGAACACGCGTGCCGTATGTTTCGGCTCTTTGGCGCAACGCAGCGAAACAAGCCGTATCACCATCAACCGCTTTCTCGACACGATGCCCGATGCGGAGGGACAACTGAAGATATTCGACATCAATCTCCGCCAGGGTTTCTATACCAAAGAGATACTCTGCGAATCCATGCGCCGCTGCAACATCCTCAAGATAAACGATGAGGAACTGGTGACCATCAGCCGTATTTTCGGCTACCCGGGCATCGACTTGCAGGACAAATGCTGGATTCTGCTGGCCAAGTATAACCTGAAGATGCTTATCTTGACTTGTGGAACGAACGGCAGCTATGTGTTCACTCCGGGAGTGGTTTCCTTCCAGGAGACGCCCAAGGTACCGGTGGCGGACACCGTTGGAGCCGGTGACTCGTTCACGGCAGCCTTCACCGCTGCCATTCTCAGCGGGAAGCAGGTGCCCGATGCCCATAAACTGGCGGTGGAAGTCTCTGCCTATGTATGTACCCAGAGCGGTGCCATGCCGGAATTGCCGGACGCCTTGAAAGAAAGGCTGGCATAGATTTTTCTTATTCTTTTCACATTTTTCGCTATCTTTGCTCATCTGCAATCTTAAATCAGAGGAAAGTGAAGATGAGACAGCATAACCTTCGGATTTTATTCTTTCTGCTCGTGCTTTGGGGAGTGGCGGTTGCCTGCTCCCGGCGCGAGGCACGTTTCCGTATCGGCGTTTCCCAATGTAGCGAGGATGAATGGCGGCGCCAGATGAACAGTGAGATACTCCGTGAAGCCCATTTCTACGAAGATGTGGAGGTGGACATCCGTACTGCCGTCGACGATAATGACCGTCAGGCAAAAGACATTCGTGAGCTGATAGCCGAAGGGGTGGATCTGCTGATTGTGGCCCCTAATGAAGCCACTCCGATAACTCCGGTTGTGGAGGAGGCATACAACCGGGGCATTCCGGTGATTGTAGTGGACCGTAAAATCCTTTCGGACAAATACACGGCCTACGTCGGTGCAGACAACTACGAGATAGGGAAAGCTGTGGGAGAGTATGTGGCCAATGTGCTGCATGGGCAGGGAGATGTGGTGGAAATCTCAGGTTTGGTGGGCTCCACACCTGCCGTAGACCGTCATCAAGGATTTGTGAAGGCTATATCCGATTATCCTGGTATCCGGTTGCTGGCCGCTGAAGACGGTGCCTGGTTGCAACTCAAGGCCGGAGAGAAAATGGATACCCTGCTGAGCCGCTTTCCGCATATCGACCTGGTGTATGCGCAGAATGACCGTATGGCGGCCGGCCTATGCTGCCGCTGCCCGCAAGGGGCGGGAGAAGGAAATGCGGTTTATCGGCATAGACGCCCTGCCCGGCAAAGACTACGGAGTGGAGAAAGTGCTTGCCGGCGAACTGGATGCCACGTTTATATATCCTACCGGTGGCGACCGCGTGATGCAGATTGCCATGGATATCCTGAACAAGCGTGATTTCCCCCGTGAAACTATCCTGGGCACTTCCGTCGTCGACCGCGACAATGCTCTCATCATGAAGATGCAGACCGCCCACATCGGCACCCTGGATGGAAAGATAGAAACCCTGAACGGAAAGATAAACCAGTATTTGGCCAGTTATGCCACGCAGCAGGTTGTCTTGTACGGCAGTCTGTCTGCCCTATTGTTGCTGGTCGGCTTGTT
>ENA-OPEK01000354-OPEK01000354.1-human-gut-metagenome-genome-assembly--contig:-NODE-354-length-13595-cov-1.795864_pt1 | contig 13595 bp, 9 predicted proteins | sample MGYA00241636_ERZ501535 | MGnify/ENA primary metagenome ERZ501535 (study PRJEB25962, sample SAMEA2042425) | human gut metagenome | biome: human gut; feature: human-associated habitat; material: faeces...
AAGTACCGGTAATACGACGCGGAAGGATTTTACCTTGCTCATTCAAGAATTTCTTCAAGAATTCGGGATCTTTGTAGTCGATGTACTTAATACCGCTCTTTTTGAAACGGCAGTATTTTTTCTTCTTAACGTCTACTGAGGGCGGAGTTAAATATCTGATTTCTGATTGAACTTGTTGTGCCATGATTAATCCTCCTTTTTAGTTGATTTAACACTTCTTCTCTTCGCAGCATATTCAGCAGCGTACTTGTCTTGCTTGAAAGTCAAGAAACGGATAACGCGCTCGTCACGACGGAAGTTTATTTCCAATTTCTCAATGACAGTAGGTTCTGCATTGAACTCAATCAGCTGATAGAAACCGGTTGACTTCTTCTGGATAGGATATGCCAGCTTCTTCAGTCCCCAGTTTTCTTCATTTACAATCTCAGCACCTTCAGCAGTAAGGATGCTTTTGAATTTTTCTACCGCTTCCTTCATCTGAACATCAGACAAAACGGGAGTCAAAATGAAAACGGTTTCGTATTGATTCATACTCGTTTAATTAAATAAATAAATTATTCGTTTTAAAAATGCGGTGCAAAGGTAGACATTTTATTTTGAACTACAAACATTTAATGTTTTTTTGTGTAGGGATATAGGAATTGTCTTCGGCTTGCACTATCTTTGCAAAGTTGTTTAAACAATAATTTCATGATAGAGCAATTCAACTTTGATATCCGCCTTATCTTTGCCATACTGAACGGTAAAGTGTCGGCTGCCATTAACCGAAAGCTGTCCCGCAACTTCCGCCAGAACGGTTTGGAGATTACTCCGGAACAGTGGACCGTCCTCATCTTCTTATGGGAAAAGGACGGGGTGACGCAACAAGAGTTGTGTAATGCAACTTTCAAAGACAAGCCCAGCATGACGCGCTTGATAGACAATATGGAGCGTCAGCATCTCGTCGTGCGCATATCGGACAAGAAAGACCGCCGAACCAATCTGATACATCTGACCAAGGACGGCAAGGAGCTGGAAGAACGCGCGCGCGTCATTGCCAACCAGACCCTCAAAGAAGCCTTGAAAGGCATCACCATCGAAGAGCTCAGTGTGAGCCAGGAGGTGCTGAGGAAGATTTTCTTCAATACGAAGGACTAAGATATAGGGATTAGGGGTTAAGGATTAGAGATTAAGGGAGGAGAAAACAAGGGGATGAAGCGTCATTTTTCATTCCTCATCTTCCATTCTTTATTAAAATATGGATTTTTTGCAAAAATAATTTCGCTTGTTAAAGAATTATGCTTTTCTTTGTGACAAGAATACGAAAGAATATAATAATCTAATTAAAATACACACACATGAAAGGCTTATTAAAAAATCTGGGATTGATATTAGTCGTAATAGGAGCTGTAATCCTGGTTGCATGTTCTTTTACCGGCAATGTTAACAACAATGCCATCTTGGGCAGTTCTGCCGTTTTGGTTGTAGTGGGATTGATTTCCTACATTGTCATCAACAAGAGAATTGTCGACTAATATCAAAAGAAAAGAAATAAAGAAGGCGGTTAGCATATACATGCAGACCGCCTTTTTTATTTTCTCTCCCTCAGAGGAGCCGAGCCTCATCAAGACTCAGCTTCCGGAGTAATCAGTTTATATCCTTTTCCGTGAATGTTGATGATTTCAATCGAATCATCTTCTTTCAGGTGCTTACGCAGCTTTGTGATATATACATCCATACTACGTGCATTGAAATAGTTGTCATCAATCCAAATAGTCTTCAACGCAAAGTCACGCTGCAGAATTTCGTTGGCATGTGCACAAAGCAAGCCCAGCAGTTCGGATTCTTTGGTGGTCAGTTTAGTCTGCTTCTCGGCAGTCGCCAGAATCTGTTTCTGCGTGTCGAATGTAAACTTACCAATCTTATAGATGTTGCTCTCCTTGTTCTTCTTTCCGCGAACACGTCTCAGGATAGCTTCAATTCTGAAAGTCAGCTCTTCCATACTGAAGGGCTTGGTGATGTAGTCATCGGCACCAATCTTGAAACCTTCCAGAATATCTTCCTTCAATGTTTTTGCCGTCAAGAAGATAATAGGTATTTCGGCATTGGCCGCACGCACTTCTTGTGCCAGTGTGAATCCGTCTTTCTTCGGCATCATCACATCAAACACACACAAGTCATATTTATTCTTCAGGAAAGCCTTGTATCCTGCTTCTCCATCGGGATATAACTCGGCAGCGTAACCTTTTGCCTGTAAATATTCTCTTAAAAGCATGCCAAGATTTTCATCATCTTCGCACAATAAAATACGCAGTTTCTCGTCCATATCAATCAATTTTTTAATAAAGGTAATGCAATAATAAATTTAGTTCCTACGTTCAGTTCACTTTCTGCCCGGATAGTTCCCTTATGATCCATGATAATCTTCTTCACATAAGCCAGTCCCAAGCCGAAGCCTTTCACATCGTGCAGATTACCTGTATGCACGCGATAGAACTTCTCGAATATCTTTTTCAAATTCTCCTTCTTGATGCCGATGCCGTTATCTTGGATGGAAATCATCAGTTTGCCAGGCTCATTCCAAGTCTTCACCGTCAGTTGCAGATCCGCATCCGGACGTTTATACTTCACTGCATTATCCATGAGATTGAAAATCACATTGGTGATATGCATCTCATCGGCAAAAATGGCAGAGTTGGTAGCTTTAAGCTCCGATTCAATCTTTCCATTATAACGCTCCACTTTCAGTGTAAACGTGTTGATAACACCCGCTATCAGCTCGTTGGCATCCAGTTCCTTATTCTTCAAAGTAGCCTTCTGACGGTCAAACATCGACATCTGAAGCACTTTTTCTACCTGGAACCTCAAGCGCTTCGTTTCATCGTTGATGACACCCGATATATGCTGGAACATAGTCGGAGACTTGCCCACAGCCGGGTCTTTCAACATCTGTGCCGCCAGAGAAATCGTCGATATCGGCGTCTTGAACTCGTGCGTCATATTGTTGATGAAATCATTCTTCATCTCCGTCAGCTTCTTCTGGCGGAATACGATGTAAATCGTAAAGATGAACGTCACCAGCAGTACAAAAGTAAATATCATCGACGGTATCATAAACCTGACCGAATCGAAGATATAATCCTTCTTTCCCGGAAAATGTATCTTGACGATACTCATACGGGCTGGTGGGTCATTCAAAAACAATGGCTGCGAATAAGAGCTTTCACTCCCTGCATCGCTATAATCCGCACAACGGTATACCTCCCGACCTTCCCGGTCTATCACCTTGAAGTGATAATCCATATCACCGAGACCATTCTCTATCAGACCTGCTTTTAGATACTGGTCCAGACTTTTGAAATTAACACGCTCCTCAATCGGCTTGTCGCTGGCATTGTATACCATCTGCAACACCACCTCGTCTACCAATGCACGCTGGTAAAGATAGCGGTTTTTAAGCATCTCTATCTGCGAGCGTGAAGTCTGAGGAATGGTTTTTGCTCCGTGTTTGCGTGAAATCATTGCTCTTGGCAATTCAGAAGGCTCGTTACTGAAAGTTTTCAATTCCACCGAAGAACGGACACTGCCATCCGGAGCTGTCATCACAAACCGCTGGGTACGCATCACTCCGCTACTGCTTTGCGATTGTTCCCACGCCTTCTTTTCTGCCTCGGAGATATCCTCATTCAGCCAACGCACAACCTCTGCGGACTCTGCCTCTTTCGAAGCAGCCATCAACGCACGCTTCACCGATTCATCAAATTGTCCGTTACGCATCTTCACCATTTCCTCAATATAGCTTATCTGCAGATACAGCAAACTAAGGAAGGAAAGCCCCATAACAACACCTAATATCCATATAGTTGACTTTTTCATAGTCACAAAATTAACACTCCCTAATTAACACTCCTAACCAATTAACCTGATTTAACCGGACGTTCTCGTAAATTAACCGAAGACCATTTTTTAGGTTGTATTATGAGCATTATAACAAAAACACAAGCCTTTGGTTTGCAAATTTAATAAAAAATTAATCATTCAATTCACAATTCTGCATGTTCTTAATCTACGTTAATGAAAAAAGCCGTTATTACTTGCCATGAAGTAACAACGGCTTTAACAATTGTTATATTAGCAGCCGGTAGTTACAACAGCCAAACTACCAACCCCTGAAAATCATTCTTCAGCTTGCTTTGCCTCAAATTCCTTAATCAGTTTATCCTGCACATCACTCGGAACGAGTTCATAGCTGGCAAACTTCATGATGAACGAAGCACGTCCACCAGTCAGTGAGCTAAGTGCCGTAGAGTAGGATGACATTTCCTTCAAAGGCACCTTAGCACTCAGTTTTTCGTAACTGGCCTCGCTGCTCATACCCATAATCATGGCACGGCGTCCCTGCAAGTCCCCCATCACATCACCCATCTTGTCCGACGGAACAAATACTTCCACGTCATAAATGGGTTCTAGAATCTTCGGGCCTGCATTCTTGAACGCTTCGCTGAACGCATTCCGTCCCGCCAGCATAAAGGAGATTTCATTGGAGTCAACCGGATGCATTTTTCCGTCATATACGATGACACGTACATCGCGAGCATACGAACCAGTCAACGGTCCCTGCTCCATACGTGACATGATACCCTTCAAGATGGCCGGCATGAAACGTGCATCAATGGAACCACCCACAATACTATTGACGAATACCAGCTTGCCACCCCATTCCAATGGAACTTCTTCGGTACCCTTGACGTTCATCTTGAACTCCTGACCATTGAATTTATAGGTTTCGGGCAACGGCATGCCTTCGTAGTAAGGCTCAACAATCAGATGAACTTCACCGAACTGGCCTGCACCACCCGACTGCTTCTTATGGCGATAATCCGCACGGGCAGCTTTGGTAATCGTTTCGCGATACGGTATTCTCGGTTCTTCAAACTTGATTTGCAGTTTTTCATTGTTTTCCAGACGCCACTTCAAGGTACGCAAATGGAATTCACCTTGTCCGTGTACAATAGTCTGACGCAATTCTTTAGACTGGTCTATCACCCATGTCGGGTCTTCCTCTCGCATACGGTTCAAAGCAACCATCATCTTTTCTGTATCCGACTCGTTCAACGGCTTGATAGCACGTGAGTATTTGGAGTTCGGATATTTAATGAAGTTGAAACGGTTTTCAGAGCCCTTACCGTTCAATGTATTGCCGGTATGTACATCCTTCAGTTTCACTGTACAGCCGATGTCACCGGCTACCATTTCCTCTACCTTGATACGGTTGGCACCGGCACAAGCATAAATCTGCGCGATGCGTTCCTTGGAACCGCGGTCTGCATTGGTAAAATCATCACCTTCGTGCACTTTACCACTCATAACCTTGAAGTATTGAACATCACCGATATGCGGCTCAACGGCAGTCTTGAAGAAATACAAGGAAGTCGGTCCGTTAGAATCCGGCTTCACCACCTCACCGCGTGTATTGTGCACCGGTGGCATTTCGTCCACAAACGGCACCACATTACCCAGGAACTCCATCAGACGGCGTACACCCATATCCTTGCCGGCACAGACGCAGAATACCGGGAACATACCTCGTGAAGCCAGTCCCTTGCGGATACCTTCGCGCATTTCGTCTTCTGTCAAAGAGTCCTGCTCAAAGAATTTTTCCATCAGGCCTTCGTCATGTTCGGCTGCAGCTTCTACCAAAGCCTTGTGCAGTTCTGTAGCCTTTTCCATTTCTTCGGCCGGAATCTCTTCAATAATGGGAGCGCCACCTTCGGGTCCCCACGAATATTTTTTCATCAAAAGTACATCGATCAACGAATTGAAGTTCGGTCCGGTAGCCAGCGGATATTGCACGGGCACCACCTTCGGACCGTATATGGTTTGCAACTGCTCAAGCACCATATCATAATCGCACTTTTCATTATCAAGCTGGTTTACCAGGAAAATAACCGGTTTGCCCAGTTTCTCGGTGTAGCGGAAATGGTTCTGCGTACCTACCTCGGGACCGTATTGCCCGTTCAGCAGCAGAATAGCAGTATCTGTAACGTTGAGCGCCGTCATGGCAGCCCCTACAAAGTCATCACTACCCGGGCAGTCAATGATATTCAGTTTCTTGCCGTTCCACTCCACATGGAAAACGGTGGAAAACACAGAATAGCCGTATTCCTGCTCCACCGGGAAGTAATCGCTGACTGTATTCTTGGCAGTAATCCTGCCGCGACGTTTTATAATACCACTCTCAAAGAGCAGCGCTTCCGTGAGAGTGGTTTTACCCGAGCCGTCATTGCCAAGGAGGGCAATGTTCTTAATTTCATTCGTCTGATATACTTTCATGATATATTAAGATTTTAAGTGAATAACCTGACATACGATGATGCCGTTAACTTTTTGTGAGGCGCAAATTAGGCATTAATTCAAAGAAAAGCAACATCGGGAAGCATGTTATATAACACACTTCCTCCACCAACAAAGAATATAATGTTCTTCTGCCAATAAACTGCCCGAATTCACAAGTCATCCAACTTCTTGGACGGCTTAAATATTTCTTATAACTTTGCAGGAAAAAGAATCCCCCCCGAAAACCATGAACAAACTACTGTTAACAACACTGCTCGTTCTATGTCCATATTTGGCAATGGGACAGTCCAACCAAAAAACAACCAGGAAAGCCCCTCTCATCGGCATTTCCTGCTCACATCCGGGCCGAAGCTCATCCACACAGATGACGTATACCGAGTCTGTAATCCAGGCAGGTGGAACACCTATACTGATTTCCATCACTACCGATAGCCTTGTCTTGACAGACATTGCCAACCGGCTGGACGGTATCATTCTGATAGGAGGAGGAGACATCCACCCTTCCTATTTCAATGAATCGCCCATCGAACAGCTGGGAGAGGTGGACTCCCTGCGTGATGTATACGACATGGCACTCATCCGCCTGGCTACCCGGCGTAACATTCCGATGTTTGGCATCTGCCGGGGAGAACAGTTAATCAATGTAGCTTTCGGCGGAACCCTTTATCAGGATATCCCTACCCAGCATCCCGACACCACTGTCTGCCACCAGCAGCAGGAACCGAGCAGTATACCAACTCATACCGTCCACCTCACTCCCGGTTCTGCCATGGCATCCATAACCGGACAGACACAACTTTTCACCAATACTCACCATCACCAGGCGGTCAAGCAAGTTGCCCCGGGATTCAGCGTAACGGGTTGGTCGTCAGACAGTATTCCCGAAGCTATAGAGTCTTCTCACGAATATCCGATATGGGGTGTGCAATTCCATCCCGAAGCTCTGGCTACGGCAGGCGACAGCATCTCTGCCAGATTCTTCTATTTTCTGGTTCAAAAGGCAGCTACCTACCGGCATGCCAAAGAGATTCATCGCCGCATCCTCTCCCTCGACACGCATACAGACACCCCACTTGATTTTGACGTTTCCTATAATATAGGTACGCGCGAAAAAACGCAGGTTTGCCTGCCCAAGATGCGAGAAGGAAAATTGGATGGACAATACCTGGCATGCTGGGTGCGTCAAGGCCCGTGCGATGAAGAGAACAGTCTGAAAGCCATTGACCGAGTGGATGAGTTGATACGCCACATCTACCGACAAGTGGAGATGAACGGGGAGCAATGTGCCATAGCCCGCACGCCCGATGATTTGTCCAGGCTCAAGACCGAAGGAAAGAAAGCCTTTTATATTGGCATCGAAAACGGATACGGCATCGGCAAGGATTTGAAGAATATCACCCGTTTCCATGATGCAGGCGTTACCTACATCACCCTTTGCCACACCCGCAACAATGACATCTGCGACAGTTCTTCGGACACGACTGCCCGTTGGAACGGCTTAAGTCCTTACGGTAGAAAAGTGGTGAAAGAAATGAACCGGCTGGGAATAATGATAGACCTTTCCCATGCAGCCGAAAGCACCTTCTGGGATGTACTGAAATATTCAAAAGCACCGGTCATAGTCTCCCACTCCTCTGCAAGCGCCATCTACAGACACGACCGCAATCTGACCGACGAACAGCTACGCGCCCTTGCCGCACATGGCGGTGTGGCTCAAGCCTGCCTGGTAGACGAGTTTCTGAACCCGGATGCCAAGAAAACCAACCTTACGGACTTCATGAAACACCTGCTGCACATGGTTGAAGTGGCAGGCATAGACCACGTGGGCATTGGCTCGGACTTCGACGGTGGAGGCGGGGTCAAAGGATGCAATGGGGACAATGATTTCATCAATATCACCGTCCGTCTGCTGGAACATGGATTTACAGAAACAGACATCGCCAAGATATGGGGTGGAAATTTCCTCCGGGTGATGAAACAAGTACAAACCAAATAGAAAAGACCGAAAAACATCACAAAAAGGAGAGATTAGAGCTATAATCTCTCCTTTTTGACACATTTACATACCCTCCATTTCTCAACTTTCGCATATCTTTGCCCAAAACATAAACGATTTATTAATTATCTAATACCGAATTCTTAAATGAAAAGGAAAATTATTTGGAGTTTTGCATTGCTGGCCTGCCTTTGCTGCCTGCCATCTGCAAAAACAAAAGCACAAACGAAAAATGCCGCAATCATACCCGGGGAAGTATGGAAAGACACCGACGGCAATCCCATCAACGCCCATGGCGGCGGCCTTCTTTACCACGAAGGGACCTACTATTGGTATGGCGAATACAAAAAAGGGGAAACCATCCTGCCCGAATGGGCTACGTGGGAATGCTACCGCACCGACGTAACCGGTGTCAGCTGCTACTCTTCAAAAGACCTGCTGAACTGGAAGTTCGAGGGTATTGTACTTCCTGCCGTGAAAGATGACGAGAAACACGACCTGCACCCCAGCAAGGTGTTGGAACGTCCCAAAGTGATTTACAACGAAAAGACAAAGAAATTCGTCATGTGGGCGCATGTGGAAAGCGCCGACTACAGTAAGGCATGTGCCGGCGTAGCGGTCAGCGATTCTCCTACCGGGACATTCACCTATGTAGGCAGCTTCCGTCCCAACGGTGCGATGAGCCGCGACCAAACAGTGTTCGTTGATGATAACGGCAAGGCATATCAGTTCTACTCGTCGGAAAACAACGCTACCTTATATATAAGCGAACTAACGGATGACTACCTGAAGCCCACTGGTCGCTATACACGCAATTTCGTGAAGCAAAGCCGCGAAGCACCCGCCGTATTCAAGTATAACGGCAAGTACTATATGCTCTCTTCCGGTTGTACCGGCTGGGGTCCCAATGTTGCCGAACTGGCTGTGGCCGACTCCATCATGGGGCAATGGACTACCATCGGCAATCCGTGTACCGGTCCTGATGCAGATAAGACCTTCTATGCACAAAGCACTTACGTGCAGCAAGTATACGGAAAAGGAAATGCCTACATTGCCATGTTCGACCGCTGGAAAAAGAAAAACCTTGAGGACTCACGCTACGTATGGCTCCCGCTTGAATTCGGCAAGGACGGCACAATCGCGATACCCTGGCGCGACAGCTGGGACCCGCGTACCCAATGGGAAGGACAAGGCGACTTCTCTGCCGGCAAAGGAACATTCCTATTGAATGGCAAGCCGTTTGTCATCAAAGCCGCAGAGCTGCACTATCCACGTATCCCCAAAGCCTATTGGGACCAACGCATCAAGCTATGCAAGGCACTGGGCATGAACACCATCTGCCTTTATGTATTCTGGAACTCCCACGAGTCTCAGCCGGGAGTGTTCGACTTCACCGGACAGAATGACCTGGCGGAATTCTGCCGCCTATGCCAGCAGAACGACATGTATGTCATCCTGCGCCCGGGACCGTATGTCTGTGCCGAATGGGAAATGGGCGGACTGCCCTGGTGGTTACTCAAGAAAAAAGATATCCGCCTGCGCGAATCCGACCCCTACTTTATGGAGCGTGTAGGTATCTTCGAAAAAGCCGTTGCCGAGCAGGTAGCCGGTATGACCATACAGAACGGAGGTCCCATCATCATGGTACAAGTAGAGAACGAATACGGCTCCTACGGGGAAGACAAAGGCTACGTATCGCAAATCCGCGACATCGTACGCGCCAACTACCCCGGCGTAGCACTGTTCCAATGCGACTGGGCGTCCAACTTCACCAAGAACGGACTCCACGACCTGGTATGGACCATGAACTTCGGTACAGGAGCCAACATCGACCAACAGTTTGCACCGCTGAAGAAACTCCGTCCTGATAGCCCGCTGATGTGCTCCGAATTCTGGAGCGGCTGGTTCGACAAGTGGGGAGCCAACCACGAAACCCGTCCGGCTGCCGACATGATTGCCGGCATTGACGAGATGTTGTCCAAAGGCATCTCCTTCAGCCTCTACATGACCCACGGAGGGACCAACTGGGGACACTGGGCAGGAGCCAACTCACCCGGATTCGCCCCTGACGTAACCTCTTACGACTACGACGCCCCCATCAGCGAATCGGGACAGACCACTCCCAAATACTGGGAATTGCGAAAAGCATTGTCCAAATACATGAACGGCGAGAAGCAGGCTAAAGTTCCCGCTTTAATCAAGCCCATCCGTATTCCGTCTTTCCAATTTACAGAGATGGCTCCTTTGTTCGACAATCTTCCTGCTGCCAAGAAAGACCGCAATATCCGTACCATGGAGGAATATAACCAGGGATTCGGAAGTATTCTCTACCGCACCACACTGCCCGAGATGAAAACCCCGTCCCTGCTCACTGTGAACGATGCGCACGATTATGCCCAAGTTTTCCTGGATGGCAAATACATCGGCAAACTGGACCGCCGCAACGGTGAAAAGCAACTGGAATTCCCCGCCTGCCCCAAAGGTGCACGCCTCGACATTCTGGTAGAAGCCATGGGCCGCATCAACTTTGGACGTGCCATCAAGGACTTCAAGGGTATCACCCAAAGCGTAGAACTTACCGTAGACATCGACGGCCGTCCTTTCACCTGCAACCTGAAGGATTGGGAAGTCTATAATCTCGAAGATACATACGATTTCTATAAGAACATGAAGTTCCAGCCCATCGGCTCACTGAAAGATGAGTTAGGACAACGCATTCCGGGTTGCTACCGTGCCACCTTTAAGGTGAACAAGCCCAGCGACACATTCCTAAACTTCGAGACTTGGGGCAAGGGACTTGTCTACGTCAACGGGCACGCCATGGGACGCATTTGGGAAATCGGCCCGCAACAGACCCTCTACATCCCAGGATGCTGGTTGAAGAAAGGTGAGAATGAAGTGATTGTCTTCGACATCATCGGTCCCAAAGAAGTTAAGTCCGAAGGACTGAGCGAGCCATTACTGGACCAGTTGCTCGTCACCAAACCGCTGACGCACCGCAATGAGGGTGAAAATCTCGACTTGTCCGGTGAGCAGCCCGTCCTCTCCGGCAGCTTCAATCCCGGCAACGGTTGGCAGGAACGCAAATTCGACCAACCCGTCACCGGACGTTATGTCTGCCTGGAAGCCTTGAGTGCACAAGATGGAAAAGACCTGGCTTGCATTGCCGAAATGTATCTGCTGGATGAGAATGGGGAACGTCTGTCACGCGAACCCTGGATTGTCAATTATGCCGACAGCGAAGACGTATCCCACGTCAACTGTTCTGCGGACAAAATCTTCGACCTCCAGGAATCAACCTATTGGAGCACAACAAAAGACACTCCATACCCGCATTCTGTCGTGATTGACTTGGGTAGTACCCGCACCCTGACCGGCATACAATATCTACCCAGAATGGAAAGCGAGGTACCGGGTGGAATCAAAGACTTCAAGGTTTACGTAAAATCCAAGGCTTTCAACTATTAAGCCGGATTTACAACACTAATAGATTCTTTAGACACGGATTACATGAAAAATCATGGATAATAAATGAAGAATATCCATGATTTTTCGCGTAATCCATGCCTAACTTAAAATCAATCAAACAGATTTTCCGTACAATTCATCGTCTACCACAGCCAGCATTCCCTCCACTTGAGCCAATGCCAGCATACGGCCATGAAAAGAATAACCTGCATTGTACCCTTTATCCTCGTCGCCCAACATCATGCGACCGTGGTCCACACGCATCGGCAATCCCGGATTTTCTTTCTCAAAGATACGAATCAAATCAATGAGGTGTCCCCTTCCCTCCAGATGGGAACTTTCGATAAAGTTTCCACCCGGTATTGCCTTCGTACTGCGCAAATGCACAAAGTGGGTACGCCTGGCAAACTTCCTTGCCAGTTCACGGGTATCATTCTGTTCACCCGCACTCAATGAACCGGCGCAAAAAGTCAGGCCATTATGGGGATTGTCCACTGCACTCAGTATCCAGGCAATATCTGCCTCGTCTGTCACAATGCGCGGCAACCCCAATACCTGAAAAGGAGGGTCATCGGGGTGTACACACATATTCACCCCATATTCCTCGCATACCGGCATGATGGCAGACAAGAAATAACGCATATTCTCGCGCAGAGCCTCCCGGTCTATCCCTTTGTATAGCGCCAGCAAACGCTTGAACAGGGTTACCGGCTCCTTGTCACCTTCCTTGATGTTGCCATTTACGAATCCTTGTGTCTTTACGATAATCGTATCTACCAGCTCTGCCTTTTCAAACTCCGTAATCACCTTATCCAGTTCTGCCACCTTGTCCAGCTCTTCCGGAGAATAATCGGCTTCCGCATTCTCCCGTTCCAATATCATCAGGTCGAAGTAGGCAAAACGGATTCTGTCGAAATAAAGAGAAGATGTCCCGTCTTCCCAGGGATGTTGCAAGTCCGTGCGAATCCAGTCAATCACCGGCATGAAGTTGTAGCAGATGACCTTGACACCGAACTTGGACAGGTTGCGGATGCACTGCTTGTAGTTCTCGATGTACTTATCGCGGGTGGGCAGGCCGATCTTGATGTCGTCGTGGACGTTGACAGACTCGACAACGTCCATGTCGAAGCCGTAAGCGTGGATCTGGTCTGCGACCTTCTGGATCTCGTCGATCTCCCAGATCTCGCCGGGCATCTTGTCGTGCAACGCCCAGACGATGCTGGTCACGCCGGGGATCTGCTTGATGTCGCTGAGGGTGATGGGGTCGTTGTCCTCACCATACCAGCGCCAACCCATTTGCATAGGCATAAGTGTGTTCCTCCTTGATTGTTGTTTATCTGGGGCAATCTTGGATTCCGAGTCAATACGGGGTTTCCCCGGAATGCCTTTTGGTTACGCCTTCATTAAGCGTTGACAGCGTCGTGCAGGGTCTTGCGGACAGCGCCGGGGCCTGCGATCTCAGCCTTGAAGTAGGCCTTGACCTTGTCGGCCAGAACGGTCTTGGTCAGGTCAGAGCCAAAGATGGAAGCATTGCTCAGGATGCTGTCCAGCTGGTCGGTGCAGCTGTCGGGAGCACCGAACTTGATGGTAGCCAGCTTAGCCTGCAGGTCGTCCTTCAGGGGGTCTGCAGAAACTTCAAATGCGTTGCCGTTGTCATCAACAGCCAGCAGGTAACGCAGCCAGCCAGCAATGGCCAGCGGGATGGACACCAGGGTGTTCAGGTCGCGGCCTTCAGCAACATAGCTCTTGATGGTCTCGCCAAAGCGGATGCCGACCTTCTGGGAAGTATCGGTAG
>ENA-OPEK01000367-OPEK01000367.1-human-gut-metagenome-genome-assembly--contig:-NODE-367-length-13233-cov-1.709819_pt1 | contig 13233 bp, 8 predicted proteins | sample MGYA00241636_ERZ501535 | MGnify/ENA primary metagenome ERZ501535 (study PRJEB25962, sample SAMEA2042425) | human gut metagenome | biome: human gut; feature: human-associated habitat; material: faeces...
AAAACATCAAAACATCCTGTTGTTTTTGAAAAAGCTCCTGTTCTTTTTTTAAAAGCTCTTGATCTTTTTAAAAAACATCCTTGTCTTTGATGTGGAATTTCTGAATACAAAATCCCATCAAAAACACCGGTCCGATTCTCATAAGTAAAAACAGTGATTCAATATGGAGACAAAAATCATATTTTTCCCTCACTTATGCCTGTAACGCCTCTGTTCCTAAAAACACATCAAACATAGCGCATCAGTCATTCCCCAACGGAACAGCCGAGAAACTCTTATATTCCCTGGTCTGCCCCATCACAATCACAGGATTGTCAGAGGTTTCATATATGCTCAATACTGAAGAACTGATCCTGTCAATCTGCCAGTAGCAGTAATCCAGAAGAAGATATCTGTTATTGGGAGTGATAAAATCATACCGGAAATAATGTACATGCTCTTCCACTTCCTCGCTATCACATGTCGTCCGTGATTTACAGGAAGCCTTACCATTCAGCCCGAACTCATAATGTTCACAGACTTCCGCATCCCTGCCATCCTCAGTACGTATCTGAAATGTTCTCTCCCATGCATAGCCGGTCAGATTGGTAACAATGGTATTGCTATCCTCCCCGTAATGTTCATCAATACAACCTGCAAGAAACAGTACGCATATAACTGTCGAGCCCAATAATCCAATTAATGTTTTTTTCATAGTCCGTCACTTTTTTATTTTATTGAATACTATACCGATATATAAAATAATCTGTTCAAGTCCCTCCTTGTTGTCTTTTTCATCAATCAGGACACGCTTTCATTCTTATATTATAATAAAAGCGAGGCATAAAAGGTCTGCGCCAGCAATCATACCATTAATACTGGAATCTTTTATAATTTAGCAAGTTGTCAAAATATCTCTCATCAAGAGAGGCCGGTCTGATTTTTCGTCCTTCCAGTCTGGCCTTTCTCATCATCCAGTTCAGGGATTCCATATCTCTAAGACGGAATTCAAACACTTCCTCAGAAATATTCAGTTCACTGCCACTTCCAGCATGACAAGTCATGATTCCATCTTCATCTATTGTACAATGCCTGTAAAAACGGTAAGTTGCAGCTTTCATCTGATTGTCCAGCATTTATACCGAACCGTTCTTATTCATTGCAACATATCTTTCAATTTAACCGAAACAGAAATTATAGGTATTTTCACTACAGATTTCAATCTGTCCGTTTTTACTTCCTATGAAAACTTTATTTTCACATACCAGCCAACCGACAGCCAATGCAGTACTTTCAATACTCAGGTTAAGTATCCTTGCAAGTTCGGATATTGAAACAGACTTCACCTCATTCAGTGTATACCATATTTTTTCAGCATTGATTTTTACAGATTTCTTATCCATGATCTTATTTATAAGTAGTTCCGAATTGAATTTATATATGAAGTAATATCGGTTTCCAGGAAAAAACCAGATACTTATGACATATAGACCAGACACATGAATCTATATATCAGCCTTGTATTGGAAATTTCTTTTCAGTGGAGTTCCAATGTTTGATAATACTTTTCAGGTAAGAACGAGATTTGCACGTGTTTATTTTTGTCATAATATAATCTCCAGGCTTGTGCCCTATGTGCAAACCCATCTAAATTAAAAGCGGAAGGGCATTAACCTCGTCTATAAGTGCGGGAGTCGAAGCCTTTGGTACAAACAGGAAACGCCCCCCGCTAAATATTGCAGGCTGAACGTATGGCTGTTCTTGGTACTTTCCGGGAAATTTCGACTTTTCACTTATACAGAACCAGCTAAACGCTTTTGTTTATAATTCCTTGTCCATTTTGATGAACATTCCAAACATACATGTATTTTACCAAAAAAACAACAATGTCAAGAACTTTTTTTGAGTTTTTTGTTTGAAAACATTTTTTTAAACAATTCATAACCAAACCATACAAAGCATTTTCACATACACGAAATATGACAGATATTTCCACATAGAATATCATTTGCTATATTCTATCCTTATAACTTGCCTTTATAACTCATCATCTGTAATGGAGCCCAATCCTTATATTTGTCCCATCACCTGCACCTTGCTTCTTCCGCTTCCGGTCTTCACCACCTGCACCTGCGCGGGGATACGTTCCGTCATCTCCGCCACATGGGAAATCACCCCTATCTTACGCCCTTGCATCTGCAACCGTTCCAAAGCATCCATCGCAATGCGCAGGGTGTCCATATCCAATGATCCGAAACCTTCGTCAATAAACAGCGACTCCACATTCATCCGGTTGGAGGACAAGGAAGACAAGCCCAATGCCAAAGCGAGAGATACCAAGAAAGACTCCCCACCCGAAAGGGAATGGACACTACGTACCTCACCCATCATATCAAGATCCACAATCTGCAAGGCCAGCGTGTCCGGAATACGCTGCAATTCATAACGGGGGGCAAGATCCTGCAAATGCCTGTTGGCATAAAGTAAAAGAACATCGAGCGTATAGCCTTGAGCTATTTCCTTAAACTTAGTCCCCGTTTGGGAACCGAACAACTCATTCAGTTTCGCCCAATTCTCGTAGATGGAAGTTTTCTCCTCCAATTCCTTCTTAATGCCGGCTATGCGTTCTTTACCTTTTATATGATTCTGTATCGTCACTTCTATTTGGGCCAAGCGCCCGGTTTCCGCTTCTTTGGCGGCGGTGCAGGCTGTCAATGTTTCAGCCAGCGACTCCCTGCTCTCCGTGGTATCCGGTTTCAAGGGAGCTTGCTGATGTTCCTCCTTTTTCTGTCTTCGCTCTGAAAGGACTGCCTGAAAAACGGTTTCCTTCTCTTTCAATGCACTCAATGCTTGTTTTTCAGCCAGTATCCAGTTTTTGTCTTTGGAAAGCAATTGTTCCAACTCGGCATACGTTTCCTTTTGAAGAGTGAGCCACTCGTTTATTTTCAACTCGTCTTGTTGCAAAACAGCAGTCAGACGGACTAATTCCTTTTCCAACTGCGCGATCTGCCCTTTGTAAGATTCTGCTTGTACGGTTAGAGAATGATGCAAGTTCATTGCTTTTTCCTGTTGTTGTTCCAATTCCTTTTGTCGTTTAACATTGTTTGCAACGACCTTTTCGGTAAGTTCACCATTCAGCAGAGAGGCGCGCAGACAAGTGCGTTCTTCCAGTTCAGTCTGTTGCTTTTCTTCTTTCTGTTTTTTCTCTTCGTACAAACGAATAGCATTCGCCTCTTCATTTTTCAAACTATCCCTTTGGGCAGATTTTGAGGTAAGAGCCTCTTTTATTTCGGTCTGCTCCTGCAGACGGGTATTCCATTGCCTGCCGAATTGCTGGACATAACGTTTCAACGTTCCCTGCTCCAATAAATCCTTCCAGGTAGGAATAATGGAAACGCAGGTTTCAACTTTTTTCAAGATATCTTCACTTTGTACTGTATAATTCTCAATCAAGGTGGACAGACGGGCCATCTCCAGTTGACGGGCATTCAACGTATTCTTCAGTTGTTCCATTTCCTTAGCAACCTGTTCTTTGGCACGGTTCAGTTCTTCTTCCTGCAAGGATTGGACATTGATCTGTTCCCTCATCGGATGATGAAGACTGCCGCAAACAGGGCAAGGTTTTCCCTCCTCCAACTGCGCACGGAGCAACAGAACTTCTGCCGGCAACAGACGGTTCAGGCGCTCGGCCTCTTGTTGTACGGATTTCAAACGTTGTTCCTCCATTTCATTCGCATTCCTTACTTTCTCCAGCAACTGCTGATTCGACAGAGTCTGCGTCTTTGCTATTTCCAGATTACTAAGCAAACTGGTTATCAATTCAACAGCCGGAATAAGTTGGGAATAAGCAGTATATCGCTCAAACCAAGTTTGCAAAATGTTTTGCTTCTCTGCCAACAGACTTATTTCCTTTTCAGTCCTACAGATAGATTGATGCAAATTATCCTTAGCTTGTAATGCCAAAGCCACTTCCTTCCGGCTTTCCACCAGTTGTTTTCTATTTTCTGCCAATTGCACATCCAATGCTCTAGCCTTATCCAATTGTGGTTCTTGTTGTAACAGATAAGCCTTGAATTCCGTTTGCGCCTTCTGAGCAGCTTCCCACTGTGCGGTCGCGGAAGTTTGCAAAGCAGCATTTTTCTGTATGGCAACCTGTATTTCGTTCAATCGGGAACGTCCGGCAGTAGTCTGTTGCCGGGCATTACGTTGTTCCATATACACATCGCGGATATCCTGCGCCTGCTCTATACGGAACAACAGTTCATAACGCGGACGGGCTTCTATTTCTTTTCTGACAACCGAAAGTGTTTCTTCCGCCTGTATGCAACCTATATTCAAGCGTCCTTCTTCTTCCAGCCATTTCAACTTGCCGGACAGGTTTTCCTCTTTTTTCTTCGAAACGGACAAGCGAACTTGTAATTCTTCCTTTTCAGCTGAAAGTTGCTGCAATTGCTCTTCTGTCAACAACTCAATGCCTTTGATACGTTCTTGCAATAATTTATATTCACCTTCCGCCCGCTTGGTGCGTTCATAGATGGAAGCAGAGATACGTGAGTAAATTTCGGTTCCGGTCAACTTTTCCAAGATTTCGGCTTTGTCAGTCTGACGAGCCTTCAGGAAGGTGGCAAAGTCACCTTGAGCCAGCAATACAGAACGGTTAAACTGTTCAAAAGAAAGCCCGATTAATTTACTGATGTGAGATAATAATTCTGTCTTTGTTCCTTGCTGTTCTACTCCGGAAGTGAGGTTAGTCAATGTCATTTCCACTTTTTGCAAGGAACCATCCACTTTGCCACGCGAACGTCGTACCGTCCAACGTGAGCGGAAAACCTCCCCTGTCAAAGCTACAAAGTCCACTTCCGAATAACCTTCGGCCGTACCCCGACGAAGGATGGAACGGCTGTCGTTTTGAGCAATTCCCCTGTCGGCGACATCCATAACAGAAACGTTATTCTCTTTCGCCTTGTTCATACGCGGCGTACAATCAAACAAGGCCAAGCATAAGGCATCCAACAAGGTTGACTTTCCGGCTCCGGTACTGCCTGTAATGGCGAATATACCTGCCGAACATAAAGGCTCAACGGTAAAGTCAATAACAAATTCGCCTTCCAATGAGGCTAGATTCTTCCCTCTTATCGCTACTATTTTCATATTCCGGCCTCCTTGATCACACTTTCCAACAATTGTTTCATGGTATCGGGCATCTCCGTCCCTCCATATTTTCGTTTAAAAACATCCAGTGCCATATCCAGCGGACGGATGGTCTGCAATTCCTCATAGGAAGTGGCGGCAATGCCACTTGCCTTTTTCTGTGGAAGCATGGCGGCGATGCGTGCCAAACGGACTGCTTTCCCTTTCAAGGCCTCCTCAATCTTATATTTATAAGAAGGCTCGGGTTCAGTCATTAAGATCTTGATTTCCAGATAAGGTGAACGCAACGTGACATCACCGTCAGGCAATTCACCAATGACTTGCAACACTTCTTCCAACGGACGAGCTTCGGGGGGGATACTTACTAAACCGGCCAACGGCTGGAATTCCAATTTTTCAATATTTGTACCCTCCGTATCTATCGTTATCATGACTACACCGGATGCATTATTCTTCTCAGCAAAAGACATAGGCATAGGAGTTCCGGAATAACGCACATTCTCCCGATGGGATACACGTTGGGAGCGATGCAGATGCCCCAATGCGGTATAAGTAATGGCTTCATTAAAGGCATCGGGGGATACACATTCCAAGCCGCCGATAACAGTACGTTCCGACCGGTCGTCTTCCGAGATTTCCGAGCCTGTGGCTTGCAGATGTCCCATGGCGACAACGGGAATTCCCTTCTCTTTCACTTTGTTGAAAAGCTGTTCATAAAGCTGCTGGACTCCCTTTGAGTAATTTTCTGCCGAAGGGTAATCACCCTGACGCAGATAGGGAACGGCAAGACAATAAGCGGTCACTTTTCCTTCTGTATAAAGGGGAACAATGAGGTGTTGCAGATCTATGTCGCCTTCCGCATTGCGCCGCACCGTGCCACGAACAATGATATTCATATCCTCCAATAAAGGATTGGGGGCCTCCAGACGAGCTGCCGAGTCATGATTTCCGGCAATGATGACAATTTGTAAAGAAGGGTTCTCAGATGTGACTTCTCTTAAAAAACGATAATACACTCGTTGAGATTCTGCTGAAGGATTTGGGCTGTCGAATACATCGCCTGCTATCAGCAATACATCTATTTCATGCTGTTTTATCTGCTGTTTCAGCCATTCTAGAAAATGGAAATGCTCTTCCCGGCGGTCGTATTCATAAAAAGTCTGGCCCAGATGCCAGTCTGCTGTATGGAGAATTTTCATTAGCTGTTCGGTTTGTTTCCTGCAAAAATAGAGAATCTTTTCGGAAAGACAGATAGCAAACAGGTACTTCATTTATAAAAAGAAATAAAAAACGATCATACCCATAAGACATGATCGTTTTTATTACTTTAAAGCATGTATTTATTCAGTCACCAACCGCACCTCATAAATATGCGGAGTCACTTTCTCATTTCCTCTACCAATCTTTATTTCCAACTGATCATCAGATTGCATAGATACAGGCACGTCAACTATGCCAACCGACAAATCCGAAGCTGGTTTGTCAGCTAATTTACCTACTTCCTGCCCGTTTATCCATACTTTTGCATCCTTACGAATCTCAGGACGGAACAGGATACGGACCTTATGGACAGGTTTTCCATTCGTCTTCATACGATAACTGAACCAACCGGTTGCCTCGCGCCAATGAACACCTTCATCATCCCCCGTACGAGAGTTCTCCATCCGGATGAAATGGTCGCTTTCCGGTTGCTGTTCCCCACAAATCACCTTGTCGGTAGTAATACCATCCAATGCAGCACGTTCCTTCTCTTCTTTCGCTAACTGTTCCTGCCTTGCCTGCAACTCCTGTTTGGACAGGACGGGCCAATAAACCATATACCGGCACTCGTATAAACGGAAAAACGGTTCCACAATCATGCCCTCATAACGTTCGGGATAGACTCCGGTCAACGCAAATGTCAACGGTTTGCCTTCCACTTTCTTCAGATGAGAGAGAATATCATTCTTATCCCCCACCATGACAGGCATCGTTTGTAAAGGCAGACGGGGCCCGGCGGCTATGTGTCCGCCACGACTATCATCGGCGAACATACCATCCTGATTTTGCTTGCCCAATTGGGCGGCCAGCACAATCGGTCCGTATAAGATGGAATAGTTGGCAGAACCATCCGGCAATGCAATGGCACGCAGATGCATCGGCAGTTCCAATCTCACTTTGTCACCTTTTGACCAAGTACGGTTCAAACTAACATATCCCTCTTTGACCGTTACTTTCTGTTGTTCACCGTTGACAGACAAGCGTAATGCTTCCGGATTCGTCCATTCGGGAACACGGAAAAGAAGTGTGAATTCCTTCTCTCCCTTTTCCGGAGAAACAGCAAGAGTTGTCCCTTCCTCATCGGGGAAAGCCGTTTGTTGCTCAATATGGATATCTCCCCAACGCAAGGTAGAGGGAATGAAAAGATTGACATACAGATTATTATCCTTGTGTCCATAAATCATTTCACCATAGCGGGCATGATTTTCCATCCCCGATCCCACACAACACCAGAAACTGGTCTGAGGTTGCGAGTAGACTCTATAATGACCGGCACGCATCGGGGTGAAATAAACAAAACCACCTTGTACAGGATCTTGTGTGGAAAGGATATGGTTATAAAGCGCCCGTTCGTAATAATCCATCAAATGAGCGTCCGCACTCGTTTCATACAACATTTTTGTAAGGCGGAGCATATTATAAGTGTTACAAGTTTCAGGCCCCTGTTCACTGGTGAGCATACTGCTGAAATCATCAGCCGGATGAAAATGCTCACGCACACTGTTACCTCCGATGGTGATACTGTGATGGTCTACTACTGTTTCCCAAAAATAACGGGCAGCCTCACTCCAGTCCCGATTGCCTTCCAAATCGGCAATACGTTTGAAACCTATCACTTTCGGTATTTGGGTATTGGCGTGCATGCCGGTCAATTTATCCTCTTGTTTCAATAAAGGCTGCAACACAGTCTGATGAGAGAACTGATGAGCTAGTTTCAAGTAACGTTTGTCGCCGGTGATAGCGGCTACATCGGCGAATGTTTCATTCAGTCCTCCATGTTCGCTGCGCAACATATCCTGTATCTGTTCATCGCTCAGTTTAGATATCAGACGAATCATCCAGTCAGTGAGTTTCACCAACATTTCTTTTGCTTCCTTACTACCTGTCTGAAGAGTTGCATCACGAAGGCCGGCATACATTTTATGAATATTGTAAAGAGGAACCCAACGATCGTTCAGTCCGAAACCGGAGGCACGAATGTTCCCTTCTTCTATTTCTTTCCACATTTTGCGCCCGTTTGGAACTCCGCACAAATAACCGTCACCGGCGGCATCCTGACAACGTTTCAGTTCACTTATCATATAATCTAAACGAACCTTGATCTCCTGATTGCCTGTAGCGGCATACATATAGGAAAGGGCCGACAAATAATGTCCGCCAATATGTCCGTCCAGTCCTGTATTTTCCCAATTAGTATAATTTTCGGCTTTAGGGAACAGACCAGCCTCCTTCAAATAAGGAGCTAACAAACGGTCGGGGTCTATTCCCAGCAGATAACGGATATCCATATCCTCTGCATGTTTGAAAGGGCTGGCGGTGAGCCGCACATCCCTAACCGGAAAACTTTCTACTTTTGTGGGCAACTGAGCATGCAAAGCTACTGAAGCTATGGCAAAAGCGGAAGTGGACAAAATGATTTTAAGTAAATTCATAATTAGGGGTTTATTTCAAAGTCTTATTTCCTTGCAAAATTAATGGAATAAATGAAAACAATCTTTTACTCCTTAAAAAATCCTATTGAACAACCTATGATTAAACAAAGAGCATCCGATGGAACTATTTTGTGAAAATCCAAAGTAAATTCCACCGGATGAAATAACCTGATTATTTAGAATATCCCGGATTCTGTTTCAGATTGCTATTGGTCAACAATACTTTATTTGGAATAGGATACAGATTTTTGGTTTCATCACTCTTATCATGAGAGAACCAAGCTTTCGTGGTGAAGATTCCAAAACGAATCATATCCTGACGGCGGCGTCCTTCCTGACAAAACTCCCAACCTAACTCATCAAGGAAACGACCATATTTAATATCCGCTCCACCATCATGTTCTGCCTTATAACTATCTCTTCGGCCATAATCATATACACTTCCTCCCATCAATTCTGCATCTGTAACTTGCGCTTTTTCAGGCTCATTCTTAAAGGCACGTTCACGTACCTGAGTCACCAAAGCACCTGCTCCCGATTTGCCCAAACGCATCAATGACTCCGCTTTCATCATCAATACATCCGCATAACGTAACAACGGCCAGTCATTACTCAAGCGGTTTGTTATACCGGTGGCATATTCAAACTTACCCCAACGGAAACCATCATCCACATCCGACTGGTCAATAGAAGGGACATCTACCGTATAAATCAATGGCTTTCCATCAATACTACGCTTCAAGATTTCACCGGAATAGGTATATTGCTGGCCTTGAATATAGTTAGCCTCCAAACGTGCGTCATCCTTATCAAAAGAATTAATAAACTGAGGCACTGCACACACACCACCCCAAGGACGTGCAGTCAACTGATAAGTTTCCTGGTTTTCAGGTGCTAAAGTGTACATGTGGAAATCAAAATCATTCCATCCCGTCACATAAATTTCATCAAACGGCAATGCAAAGATTATTTCTTTGGAATTCTCATTATGCGTTACAAAAACATCCTTCTGATTATTTTCCAATGCATATTCTCCGGACTTCTCGGCATAATTAATCACGATATCACACTCGTCGATACATTTCTGCCACTGAGCAGTACCCGACCAGACTTCAGCATTCAAATATATTTTAGCCAGCAATGCATGGGCCGCCCACTTATTGAAACGTCCATAATAATAACCTCTCGGCGTTTCGGACAACAAATCCATATTCTCTGTTATTTCTTTCACAATAAAGTCAAAGACCTCTTTGCGAGTAGACTGTTGCGGTAATGAAGTATCTTTAAAGTCTGTCACAATGGGCACATTACCATACAAATCAATCAAAATATAATAATAGGAAGCCCTCAGTACTTTCAATTCGGCAATCAACTTTTCTTTCGTTTCTCCATCCACACTGATCACACCTTCTTCTATCTGAGATAAAATACGGTTACAGGTATTCACACCATTGTACGTGCGTTCCCATCCTTGAAGTACACCGTCATCCTCGGTAGTCCAAGTATGCTGATGCCATCTTTTATAGATATAACCGTCTACCCATCCAATACCATCGCGAGCGGGAAGAACATCCTGATCCGCACATAATTCCTGTGCACGAACCACTCCGTTCCATTGCAATAACGTTTCGCGCCAAGGTATATAAGCGGCATTTACCAGATAACTGACATCTTCCTCCGTTTTCGGCACGTAATCCTCAGACACTACCTGCCCATAACTCTCATGCAGTAAATCAGTACAAGCTGTATTTCCCAACAATGCGGCTGTCATCAGTCCCATTGTCCATAATTTTATATTTGTTTTCATCTTCAATTCCTTTTTAGTTCATTAAAATTTCACATTAACGCCGAAAGTAAATGAGCGCACACTCGGATATCTGTCACGTGTATCATATCCCGGAGTCAAGCCGTCTGTTGATACTTCCGGATCAATACCTTTATATCCGGTTATAGTCAAAGCATTCAATACCGAACCATAGATACGGAGTGACTTTATATATTTACCTACCTGACCGAAACTATATCCCAAGGTTATATTGTCAATCTTCCAGTAGTCACCATCTTCTACATAATAGCTGTTGAATTCCGGTTCCACTTCCGGGCTCAACGTATGCTTGCCAAACACCAAGTCATTCACAGATTTCAAACGATTTTCAAAACGGCTGTTCTTTACATTCTCGTAATTCATACGTCCACCATTGATTATCTGGAAGCCAAACGCGCCACGCATAGTCACATTCAAGTCGAAGTTTTTATAACGAAGAGTATTGTTCCATCCTGCATACCATTTAGGAAGACCGTTACCAATCACATGTTTATCTTCAGGAGCATGGGTAAAGTCCTTATAGTTCACCAGCTCACCATTCCTGTCTTCATAGATCCAACGCCCTTCACTGTCTACATCCACTACTTTAAAGCCATAGAAATTACCGATACTTTCACCCACCTGTACTCTGTGAGAATCGGCTACCTGACCGGAGTATTCCACTGTACCCGTATTAAAATAGTCGTAATCCGACTTAAAGATACTGCCAGACAAACTGATTAGCTTATTAGAGTTCAAAGAGAATGTTCCGGTAGTGCTCCATTCAAAATCTTTATTCTGAACAGGAACCACAGTCACCAACACTTCCACACCACGATTTCTCATTGTACCCCCATTGGCCATTGTCTTATTATACAAGTTCGGAGGAGTCGGTACTCCATATTCGTATATCAAGCCATCCACATCACGGTTATAATAATCAATAGAACCGGACAAACGGCCACCCCATGAAACGAAGTCCAAACCAATATTAGTTTCTTTCTTTTCCTCCCATTTCAAATCAGGATTCGGGTTGGATGCCGGAACGATGGTCTGTATCCAATTTCCATTTACAAAAGCATACGATCCGTATTTCAACATAGCCACACCCAGAAAAGGATCTTTAGGCTGTGAACCTGTCACACCATATCCCACACGAAGTTTCAAGTCATCAAAAATCTTCTGATTCTTCATAAATGCTTCTTCGGTAATTCTCCATCCTACAGATACGGACGGGAAAAGTCCCCATGCATTATCAGTACCCCATAACTGACTGGCTCCTTCATAACGAAGGGCTCCCATCAACAAATAACGATTCTTGAATGAATAGGTGGCACGACCGAAAAAGCCGATCAAATTTGTAGGAGTTTTCTTTGAGCCGATGTTCGCTTTACCGTCTTTCAAAGCAGAACCGATGCCAATATTATGCCATCCGCCAAAATAATCATCCTGAAAACCATAGTTATCAATCCAAAGTTCTTCAAAATCTGTTTCATTGTAACTATAACCACCCAAGACACTGAATTTATGCGCACCGATTTCTTTGTTATATTGTGCAGTAAGTTCCATCAACTTCTCCATCTTGGTATAAGCACCTACCGAAGACCAACCTGCCAATCCATCACGCAAAGCAGAAATATGGCTCAAAGTCTCGCCGTAGCCACGGTTCATATTGTCACGAATATAAGAGAATACGGCAGAAAGAGTCAAATCTTTGATAGGATTATAAACAATATTTCCATTGTAACGCAACTGAGTCTTTTTTACATTTCCTTCAGCCTCATACAACAAAGCCAACGGATTCTCATATTCGAATTTGCTCACATTCTCATTCCATGTACCATCCTCATTTCTTACCGGATCAGTCGGGTTTCTACGAGTTGCCTGACCATATACCCAACCTCTGAAGCTACCCCCACTAGTTGTAGATTCCATTTGATTTTTCTTACCAAACAAACCGAATTTCAATTTCAACTTATCATCAAACATACGGTGAGTCACCTCAATACGTCCTTGAAAACTTTCGAAATCTGATTTTTTCATGATCCCTTGACGAGAAGCATAGTTCAAATTGGCAATATAATTAGTCTTTGAGTTACCACCCATCAATGACAAGTTGTGAACGTGGCTGATCGGCGTACGGCTAATCTCATCAATCCAGTCCGTATCAGCCCCATGATCCTGGTCGGGATAAAGGGTACGGAACTCATCCGCATTCAACATATCCAATTTCTTGGCAATAAGAGAAGTACTGACGTAACCATTATACTCCACCTGGTTGATATCCACTCCTTTAGCCTGTTTGGTAGTAATCAAAATCACACCATTCGTACCGCGCGTACCATAGATAGCGGCAGCAGAACCGTCCTTCAGCACATCCACACTCTCCACATCTTCCGGAGCCACAGTACCGAGTTCGCCCGGAATTCCATCAATCAACACCAAGGGGGCTGTATTGGCTCCACCAATGGTATTTGTACCACGAAGACGTATCTGAGTACTTCCCGTCGGGTCACCATTAGGATTTGTGATAGCCAGACCGGCTACTTTTCCTTGAATCAGCTGTCCCACATCCTTCACGGCTCCTTTTACAAAGTTATCGGCTTT
>ENA-OPEK01000397-OPEK01000397.1-human-gut-metagenome-genome-assembly--contig:-NODE-397-length-12390-cov-3.519092_pt1 | contig 12390 bp, 14 predicted proteins | sample MGYA00241636_ERZ501535 | MGnify/ENA primary metagenome ERZ501535 (study PRJEB25962, sample SAMEA2042425) | human gut metagenome | biome: human gut; feature: human-associated habitat; material: faeces...
GGATAATTTAGCGTTAGCTAAATTTCAATGCCCGACCGACACTCCGCTAAACCATAATTTACCCCCGTTTCTGACAAAGAACCCCATTAAAAAGTCAAAAAGACTCGCAGACAACCTTTTGCAAATGCCAACAACTTAAATATTATAAATTAAGTTATTAAATTAAAAACATTTCCTTTGTGCTGTCTGTGAGTCTCATCATTTAAAATATTACCGGGTGAAATTCACCAGTATGTCGATAATACTATACGCAAAAATGCGTACCGATTACTCCCTCTTAACATTAAAATCAGGAATATTTATACAATAAATTGTAATTTTAAAGTCCCATAATCAAGCCGTAAGGCCAGGCAATAAGTCCGCCAATATCATAAATATCGGTATAGCCGAGCTTGCACAGCGTTTGTGCCGCCATTCTGCTGCGACTGCCTGTTCTGCAATAAACCACAAGCATAGAATCCTTACTCGGTATAACTTCTTTTGCCGATTCGACGGTAATATCATCAACAGGAAAAAGCACTGCGTCTTTCACATGTCCCGTTGCATACTCCTCTTCCTCACGCACATCAAGAATTATACAATTCGGATTTTTGTCTATGAGTTTTTTTGCATCCTCAAAGTTGTTTACAGTATGAATTATACACATTAATAATCACTTAGTTTTTCCAATATCGTGGCGGAAGTGCATACCCTCAAAGCTGATTTTATCAACCGCAGCATATGCTTTTGCAAGTGCCTCATCAAGTGTAGGAGCAGTTGCAGTCACACCGAGAACTCGACCGCCGTTGGTGTAGAATTTACCGTTTTCATACTTTGTACCTGCATGATAAACAGTAGCGCCCTCTACCTGACCGTTTTCGTCCATACCGAACATTTCAATACCCTTTTTATATGCAACAGGATAGCCGCCGCTTGCCATAACTACGCAGGCAGCCGCACCGTTGTCCCATTCAATGTCGAGGTCAGCAAGTTTTTCGTCAATAACTGCCTCGCAAATATCGACAAGGTCGGTTTTAAGTCTTGGAAGAACCACCTGTGCCTCAGGGTCACCGAAACGAGCGTTATACTCAATTACCTTAGGGCCGTTCGGAGTAATCATAAGTCCGAAATAAAGACAACCCTTGAAAGGTCTGCCCTCTGCTACCATAGCGTTGATTGTAGGAATAAAGATTGTGTCCATACATTCCTTTGCAATCTCGTCTGTATAGTAAGGATTCGGGCTGATTGTACCCATACCACCTGTGTTAAGTCCCTCATCATTATCGTAAGCTCTCTTGTGGTCTTTTGAACTTACCATAGGCTTTACGCACTTGCCGTCTGTAAATGCAAGTACAGAAACCTCCGGACCTGTCAAAAATTCTTCAATAACAATTCTGTTGCCGGATTCGCCAAACTGCTTATCTTCCATAATAGACTTAACGGCATCAACAGCCTCGTCAACAGTCTGTGCAATAATAACACCCTTACCGAGTGCAAGACCGTCAGCCTTGACTACGATAGGAGCAGTATTCTCTGCCTTTAAATATTCAATAGCATTTTCTGCGTTATCAAAGGTTTCGTATTTAGCGGTAGGAATACCGTATTTTTTCATTAAATCCTTTGAAAATACCTTTGATGCCTCAATTACAGCCGCATTTGCATTAGGGCCGAAAGCTCTGATACCGGCAGCCTGAAAAGCGTCAACAAGACCTGCCGCAAGTGGGTCATCGGGAGCTACGAAAGCAAGGTCAATATTCTTTTCTTTTGCGAAAGCGACAAGTGCCTCTTTATCCATAACACCGATATTTACGGTTTCGGCATCTCTTGAAATACCGCCGTTACCGGGGGCGCAGTAAAGTTTTGTACACTTTGGGCTTTCAAGAAGTTTTTTGATAAGTGCGTGCTCTCTTCCGCCTGAACCAATCATTAAAATATTCATATCTTCACCCCGCAGATTAATGGTGGAAAAGTCTGATGCCTGTAAATGACATAGTCATTCCGTACTTATTGCAGGTATCAATTACATTGTCATCTCTGATTGAACCGCCGGGCTGTGCAACATACTGTACGCCCGAACGCTTAGCTCTTTCAATGTTGTCGCCGAATGGGAAAAATGCGTCTGAACCGAGTGAAACGCCGCTGAATGTTGCGAGCCACTCTTTCTTCTCTTCTCGTGTAAGAGGCTCCGGCTTAGTTTTAAAGAACTGCTCCCAAACGCCGTCTGCAAGTACATCCTCATAATCGTCGGAAATGTAAACATCAATAGTGTTATCTCTGTCAGGTCTGCGGATATTGTCAACAAACGGGAGGTTAAGAACCTTCGGATGCTGTCTTAAGAACCAAATGTCAGCCTTGTTGCCTGCAAGACGGGTGCAGTGAATTCTTGACTGCTGACCTGCGCCGACACCGATAGCCTGACCGCCCTTTGCATAGCAAACAGAGTTTGACTGTGTATATTTGAGTGTGATAAGAGCAATAAGAAGATCACGCTTAGCCTCTTCCGTAAGCTCTTTGTTCTCTGTAACAATGTTCTGCATAAGCATAGCTTCGTCAATTTTAAGCTCGTTTCTGCCCTGCTCAAAAGTTACACCGAATACATCCTTATGCTCAATCGGAGCAGGAACATAGTTCGGGTCGATTTTTACAATGTTATATGTGCCTCTGCGCTTTGTCTTAAGCACTTCAAGAGCCTCTTCCGTATAATCCGGAGCGATAATACCGTCAGAAACTTCTCTCTGCAAAAGTTTAGCGGTCTGAACATCGCAAGTATCAGAAAGTGCAACCCAGTCACCGTATGATGACATTCTGTCTGCACCTCTTGCTGCCGCATATGCAGAGGCGATTGGTGAAAGCTCCAAATCGTCAACAAAATAAATTTTCTTTAATGTATCCGAAAGCTCGGTAGCTACCGCAGCACCCGCAGGGCTTACATGCTTGAAAGACGCAGCTGACGGCAAGCCTGTTGCCGCCTTAAGCTCACGCACAAGCTGCCATGAGTTGAATGCATCAAGAAAATTAATGTAACCCGGTTTGCCGTTGAGTACCTCAACAGGAAGTTCGCCCTCGTTCATATAAATTCTTGAAGGCTTCTGATTAGGGTTACAACCGTATTTAAGTGCAAGTTCCTTCATTGGAGTTCATCCTTTCATAATCAGATTATTTATTCTTATTAATAATTCTTGACTCTGCCGTATCTGAAGCAATGTCAATGTAGCGAACAAAAAGTGATACCTTGTTGTCCTCGTCAAGTGCATTCCATACTTTTTCAGCAAAAGTATCAATGTCATCGTTGCCAATCTCTACAAGTGTAGGCTCCCCCTCAAAACTTGGGAGTGGAGTGCCGTCACCCATATAAGTGTGAATATATCTGCCAAGGCCCTGTAAAGGTGTGGAATACATAAATGTATATCTCTGACAGCTGTCAGGAATACCGTCTGCACTCTTAAGGATTGACATAGCATATTCCATAACACCGCCGCTGCACTTTACAATACCTGAAATACGAGGTGTGTAGTTAGGGCCGTCAGGCTCAAACTCTCTTGTGCGGAGTGACTCTTCAAAGGTTTCGCCCTCGTTCATAAGCTCATAAATTGTATCTGTCTGGTCACCGTTTGTAACGATTGTCTTGTTGTCAAGTTTTCTGACAGGTGAGTAAATGATAAGTGACGGATCAATAAGCTTTGATTCGTCAAAAGCCTGTGTCTTTATGCCGTCCTCGGTTTCAACGAAAATTCTGTTTCTGCTGTTTTCGCTTCTGCCCATAATAAAGTAAGCAATTACAGCCTTTGTGCCGTCAGCACTTCTGCCTATAACAATTCCTCTGCCCGGATAAGTAACAGAAGAGATTTCTTTTTCAAGTGAAATTGGTTTCATTGTTTACCTCCGAATTATTCGGCAATTACTGTAACATTGCCGTTTACCTTTATTTTATCTTCGCAGAAAAGCGAAACAGCCTTAGGAAGAATTTTCCATTCCGCCTGTTCCATAACTCTTTTCTGTAAAATTTCGGGTGTGTCGCCGTTTTGAATTTCAACAGCTTTCTGAATGATGATAGGACCGCCGTCACATACCTCATTTACAAAATGTGCTGTTGCACCTGTCACCTTTACTCCCCTTGCAAGAGCCTGCTCGTGAACCTTAAGTCCGTAAAAGCCCTCGCCGCAGAAAGACGGAATAAGTGACGGATGAATATTTATAATTCTGTTTTCAAACGCTCTGATTACACCTGTACCGAGGATTGTCATAAATCCCGCAAGCACAACCAAATCCGCATTTTTTGACTTTAAAAGCTCGGTTAATGCCTTATCGTATTCGTCAAGGCTTGTATAATCCTTTCTGCGGATTATATCGGTAGCAATATTGTGATTCTTGGCTCTCTCAAGTGCATAAGCATTCGGATTTGAAGAAATAACGCAGGTGATTTTACCGCCCTTTATCTCCCCTCTTTCCGATGCGTCTATAAGAGCCTGTAAATTAGTACCGCCACCGGATACAAGAACAACAATATTTTTCATTATTCAATTACAACTCCGTCATTGCCCTCTACTACTTCACCGATGATTACAGCATCCTCACCGTTTGCCTTGAGAACCTCAAGAGCCTTATCCGCATCGTTTTTATCAACTGCAACGAGCATACCTACACCCATATTGAATGTATTAAACATATCGTGCTCTGAAATACCGCCGACTCTCTGAATAAGGTCAAAGATCGGAAGAACAGGAACTGCGCTCTTGTTAATCTTAGCAGAAAGACCGTCATTTAACATACGGGGAATATTCTCGTAGAAACCGCCGCCTGTAATGTGAGATACAGCCTTTACTTCAACTTCTTTCATAAGAGCAAAGAGTGGTTTTACATATATTTTTGTAGGAGTGAGGAGAGTTTCGCCTAAAGTTTTGTCAAGCTCAGGGTATGTATTATTGATTGTGTTTTCGTTAATATCAAAAACTTTTCTTACAAGTGAAAAACCGTTTGAGTGAACGCCTGAAGAACGGAGTGCAACCAAAACATCGCCTGCTTTAAGTTTTGAGCCGTCAATCATCTTCGGCTTGTCTGCAAGGCCTACGCAGAAACCTGCAACATCGTATTCGTCAACAGGCATAAGACCCGGATGCTCGGCTGTTTCGCCGCCGATAAGTGCACATTCTGACATAACACAGCCGTCTGCCACACCCTTAACGATTTCTGCAACCTTTTCAGGGTAATTCTTGCCGATTGCAATGTAGTCGAGGAAGAACAACGGCTTTGCACCACAGCAAATTACATCGTTTACGCACATTGCAACTGCATCAATACCGATAGTATCGTGCTTATCCATAAGAAAAGCAAGTTTGATTTTTGTACCTACACCGTCAGTACCGCTGACAAGTACAGGCTCTGTCATACCGCTTACATTTGGGGCAAAAAGACCGCCAAAACCGCCGATACCCGAAACAACGCCGTCAATTTTTGTGCGTGCAACATGCTGTTTCATAAGTTCAACCGACTTATAACCTGCTGTTACATCAACACCTGCTGCCTTGTAGCTCTCTGAAAAACTCTTCATCTTCAATCACTCCAGATTATTTTTTATTAATTTTCTTTGCGAATTTATCAACAAATATAGTTCTCGGAATTTCCGCAGGATATTCTCCCGTAAAGCAACCGTCGCAAAATCCCACATTGGCGCCCTCTGCAATTTGGTTAAGGCCAGAAATGCTTAGATAGCCAAGAGAATCCGCACCGATTTTATTGCATATCTCTTCTTGTGAAAACCTATTTGCAATAAGCGACTCCTTGTTGTGAATATCCATACCGAAATAGCACGGACATACAAAAGGCGGAGAGCTTATAAGCATATGAACCTCTTTTGCACCTGCGTCACGCAAAAGTTTTACAATATGATTTGCGGTTTCGCCGCGCACAATAGAGTCGTCAACAATAATAATTCTCTTTCCGCTTACATTTGCCTTAAGGGCAGTAAGTCTTGTTTTGAGAAGTCTTTTCTTTTTATCTTTTCCCGTACCTACGGTTCTGCCAATGTATTTATTCTTAACAAAACCTGTACCGTACGGAATACCCGACGCCTTAGCATAGCCTTGTGCGGCAATAATTCCCGAATCGGGAACGCCGCATACCATATCGGCATCAATCGGATGTTCATTATAAAGCAGTTCACCTGCCTTAAATCTCGCATTATGAACACTTACACCGTCAATAACACTGTCGGGACGGGCAACATAAACATATTCAAAAATACACATAGATGTATTATATGCCTTAATTCTCGACTTGTAACTGTGAAAACCCGCTTCATCAATTACAACCATTTCTCCGGGCTCAACATCACGCAAAAATTCACCGCCAAGACTGTCAATTACACAGCTCTCGGAAGTAATAATATAGCTGTTGTTAAGTTTTCCGATGCAAAGCGGACGGAAGCCGTTTTTATCACGAAAGCCGATAAGTCTTGACGGACCGCAAAGGACTGCGGAATATGCGCCCTCAAGTTTATCCATAGCAAACAAAACCGCTGTTTCAAGGTCGTCCGTGGTACAGCGTTCGGTTGCGATTACATAAGACATAATCTCAACATTTGAGTTAGACTGAAAGATTGCGCCGCCATGCTCAAGCTGTTGGCGAATTTCGGCAAAATTAGTAATCGCACCGTTGCTTGCAATAGCAAGCGAACCGGCAATATATCTCATAACAAGGGGCTGATTTGCCGCTCTGTCAAGGCTTTCGTGCGCACTGTAACGCACATGACCGACTGCAATGTTTCCGTCGCCGAGTTTATCTATAGCCTTATCGTTAAAGACCTCTGACACCATACCGAATTCTTTTACGGTAGTAAAATTTTCATTGTTATTTACAGTAATGCCTGCACTTACCTGTCCCCTGTGTTGAAGTCCGTACAAGGCCTCACGGGTAAGGGAGGCTATATTAAAGTCATCACTGCCGGCTTTGTAAACGCCGAACACGCCGCATTCATCGTTTACCTTGTCTTTGTCATATATATCAACATACTTAATCAAAGTTCTGCCACCTTAAGCTGCATAGCCTCATCCTTTTTGGCTACGCCTTCTTCCATATCTGCTTTCATTTTCTCAAGCTTTTCTGCAAGACTGTCATCAGAAAGAGCGAGCATTTCGATTGCAAGAATAGCGGCATTTGCAGCGCCGTCAACAGCAACTGTAGCTACAGGAATACCTGTCGGCATCATAACTGTTGCAAGTAAAGCATCCATACCGTCAAAAGCGGCTGATTTGCAAGGAATACCGATTACAGGCAAAGTTGTTTTTGCTGCAAGCACACCTGCAAGATGAGCAGCCATACCCGCTGCGGCAATGATTACTCCAAAGCCGTTTTTCTTTGCGCTGCCTGAAAATTCAATAGCAGCATCAGGAGTTCTGTGAGCACTCATAACATGCACTTCATATGGAACACCAAATTCCTTAAGCTTTGTGACAGCCTTTGAAACTACAGGGAAATCACTGTCAGAACCCATAATAATAGCAACCTTTTTCATCATTACACTCCTTAACTTTTAACGGCACCGTAAAAACGGTGGCAAAATTGTTTAGACAAAGTTTCTGCAAAGGCAAAAATTCATTGTCCTAAAATCACTTTAATTACCATTATATAAAAAATCAGAATAAAATGCAATATGTGACAGGAATTATTTTGAAATTCATAAGCTAATTTACAGTTTAAACGCAGTTTTGATTAAAAATTTTATAATTGATACAGAAGTCGATGTTTTTTAAACTTTCACAACAAACAATGTGCTAAACCATAAATTAACGGGCAGCAGATATATTTACCTGCTGCCCGAGTTGAACTCTGAATTTTCAATTCACTGCTAATCTTTTTCCGGTGCTTTCATATTCGGAAACAGAAATTCCATTTTCTCATCGTCAAAATGATAATCTATATACTGTATAAAAGCGTTATCCGTTTTGGGGTGTTCTGCCCTGTCCTGCCATCTGTAAACCGCCGCACAAGACATAAATGCATTAAATACCATAAATATTATGAGTACCGCCGTCATTACACCGCCTGCACGCTTTGGAATTTTCTCAATAAGTCTTGCCATCCACGGATAAACAAAGCGTACCCATACAAGTCCCAAAAATCCCCAGATAAGCGCATACATAAGGTTTGTTCGTCCGTTAAAATTCAGCGGAGTATCGCTGTAATCCCATGATACCGTACCAAAAACAGTTTCCTGAAACCATGAGCAAAAATACTCAAAACTTGCACCAACCACTGCGCTGATTACATAAATAAGCGTATCGTTAAGTTTATACAGCTTATAAAGCACAACAGTCAAAAAGCACGCTCCGCCGCCGTAAACGGGAATGAACGGTCCATACACAAGTCCCACTCTCACCTGAAAATTACCGTCAATCATAAACGCCCACAAAGTTTCAAGTATCGTGCCAAAAAACGAGCCGATCACAAACAGATAAAACAACTTTGTAAAACAAAGTCCGAACGCAAAAGGGCGTTCTTCTTTATTCTCAAAAACAGCCGTATATTCGGTCATATTTTTATCCTTGACCTCGCCCACTTTATCTGAAATCATACCGAGATAAACGCTTGTTTTAAGGTCAGGAAATGCATTTGCAAGTCTTCTTCTTAAAATATTTTCCGTAAAAAGTCTGTTACAGTTTTCGCCTATAAGTTTTATTTTTTCCTCGTCTGCATCATCTCCGAGCAATTCTTCAATATTGCTTAAATATTTTATTCTGCGTTTTAATCTTATAACCGTAATCACAGAAAAAATATAGTCAAGCAAAATTATTGCAAGCAGAGCAAACAAAATTATATAGCTGACTGTAGTCGGAATAAGCATAACAAGTGCGTCGGATACGGGCATAAATACTTTTATAAAACCAAATCCGAAAATCCCTGCCAACAATGCATAAGGCAAAGATATATAACTGCCGATGCTAAGTTTTGACTGCGAATAATCCCATACTTTAAATCCGAGGATTTTTTCAAACAAAAATTCCGAAAGAACTATTACGGCGGTTGTAAGCGCAATCGAAGCAGCAAGCAAAAGCCACGGATAATTTGCAAGCGGAGTCAAAACCACTCTGCAAATAACAGCCGTAAGTCCGTACATAGGAAAAAACGGAGAAGTCAGAAAGCCGTTATTTTTAAACCTTTTATATACCGCAAGGTTTCGTATAACATTACCGACCCAGCCTAAAAACGAAAATATAACAAATGTCCAAAGAATAAGAACCATTAATTCACTTCCTATAAAAAAGCACCTAAGGGTGCAGATAAAAACTGCACCCTTATGCCATATTTTGATTTAGAATTATACTGTATTACTTCTTTGCAGGCTCATCTTTCCAGATTTCCTTAATTGCGGCAACATTTCCTGCAATTGACTGGAGCTCCGACGGAATAATAATCTTTGTAGCCTTACCGTCAGCAGCCTTTGCAAACGCCTCGAGAGATTTAAGCTGAATGATTCTGTCTGTAGGAGCAGCCTCATTGAGCAGCGTCGGCATTAGCTCTCTGTACTGTAAGAATAGCCTCTGCCTCACCGGCAGCCTCTCTGATTTTCTGTTCCTTTACAGCGTCAGCTTTTAGAATAGCAGACTCTTTAAGACCTTCCGCAATAAGAATCTGACTGCGCTTTTCACCTTCGGCGTCAAGAATCTTAGCTCTTCTTTCACGCTCTGCCTTCATCTGCTTTTCCATTGCGTCCTGAATTTCACGAGGCGGAAGAATGTTCTTAAGCTCAACACGCTTTACTCTGATACCCCATGCGTCTGTAGCCTCATCAAGGATAATTCTGATTTTATCGTTGATAGTGTCACGGGAAGTAAGTGTGCTGTCGAGTTCGAGTTCACCGATTATGTTACGAAGTGTGGTTGCTGTAAGATTTTCAATAGCGTTAAGCGGACGCTCAACACCGTAGCTGTAAAGCTTAGGGTCTGTAATTTCAAAATAAACTACGGTATCAATTTGCATAGTAACATTATCTCTTGTGATAACAGGCTGAGGCGGGAAGTCAACTACCTGCTCTTTTAAAGATACTTTTCTTGAAACTTTGTCGATAAAAGGAATTTTTACATGCAAGCCCGTACCCCAAGTTGAGTGATAAGCACCGAGTCTTTCAACTACATAAGCGTGCGCCTGCGGTACGATTTTAACATTGCTGATTATAGCAATTAAAATGATTAATAAAATAATTGCAATTACAATTAACGGTCCCATTCTGATTTCTCCATTCAATAATTATTCTCCCTGCCAAGGTTCAACTATCATTTTTACACCCTCAATGGCAAGGATTTTGACTTTGTCGTCTTTCTTTACAGGTGTAGGATTTTTCAACTTTGCGGTCCAGACTTCACCGCTCACCTTTACCTGACCCACTGCTTCCAAAGTGTCAATATCGGTAAGCATTACACCTGTTTGCCCAATAAGTCTGTCGGAATTTGTTTTTACATCTTTATGGTTCTTTTTATACTTATCAACAATCGGCTTTGTGGCGATAAGCGTACCGAACGCAATTACTATAAAAACAATTACCTGAACAAGTACAGAGGAAGTTATAAGCGATGATACGGCAGCGCAAAGCGCACCCACAACAAACCAGATAGACACAAGCTGATTTGTAACTGCCTCGCCAACAGCCATAACCACTGCTATGCCAATCCAGACAAAAGGCATATACTCTTCCATATTCACATCTCCTTTCACAACAACATTCTACCATAAGAACAATATACAGTCAATTATTTTTTCAAATTATACTATAATTTTTAAAATATTTTTAACATTTAGGTTACTATATTATTAAAATATTTTTATTTGCGAAATTTTATGTGTGTTTATTTATAATATTTTCTCCATATCGGCAATTTTTTAAATATGAAAATTCAGCCTTAATTACTGTTAAATTAAAACATAATTAACCGCAAAAGCAATACATATCGGAATATTTTTTCGGTTATTATAAAATTTCTCTACACATTTATATTTTTATATGATATAATTAAATAAATTAAACTGAAATTAGGTGAAACTATGGCTTTTGATACATTTGACGAGGGTATTGTCCCGGGCGGAATGAGGAGCAAATACGAAATCCGTATTCTTATATGCTATCTTTTAAATTCAATTAAAGAACCCGTCAGCAAAGAAATTATTGTTGACTCAATATGTGAGGAAAGCCTTGCAAATTACTTTGAAACAAGTTCATGCTTTGACGATCTTATTGAAAAAGGAAATATAATTGAAGAAGGCTCCGACGGAGATATAAAGACATATACCGTCAGCGAAAACGGAGTTATGATTGCAAATCAGCTCGACACCATACTTGCCTACACCGTAAAAGAAAAAGCGTATGACTGCGCAATAAACCTGCTTGCGCAAAAGAAAAAAGAGCGTGAAAACAGCGTAGAAATCGTTAAAACCGATATGGGTTACAATGTAAACTGCAAAATTTCGGGCGGAAATCTTGATTTGCTGAGTTTTTCGATTTTTGCTCCGGATATGCCGCAGGCACAAATAATCAAAAAGAATTTTTACGAAAACCCAACAACTTTTTATAAAGTAATCCTCGCCATGCTCACACAAAACAAAGAAAGCGTAGGCGAAGCACTCGAAAGTCTTTTATGAATATAAAAGCAATTGATAAGATTAATATTAAGAAACAAGATACCGACTTGCAATTTTAATGCGAGTCGGTATTTTGTTATATCGATTATTCTATAAAAAGCACTTAAAATATAATGAAATCAAGCAATTAAAATATTTTTATTTTGAAATATTTTTTTGCAACTCGGTAACATCTCTTACATCAATAATGCCGTCTTTGTTTAAATCAGCCATTTTTAAGCCCTTATAATCAAATGAGCCGTTTTCTTTGAAAATAAATACCTTAATGCAGAAAAAGCCTTGCTAATTGATTTTGCAAGGCTTTTGGATAAAAATAAAACAAACAGAAATTGATTTAAAAAAATAAATTTAATCCAAGCATCAGCGTTACTCCGGGCACTCCACCAAATGCGGCACAACACACCGACACAAGGCTTACAGGCAGGTACACACCTGTAAAAGAGCCTGTCAGATTTACCGCAATTAGCGTTAAAATTCCTATAGCCATTGAAAGCAGACTTCTTTTAAACGGATGTCTGCTTTTACTTATGTAATGAGCAAATGCAAACAGCAAAAATGCACCGAAAAACATTAATCCTATTCCCCACAAAGGCATAATTAACAGCTCCTTTAGCATAAACAATACTGTAAAACAGAGTCTTTTATATATGTAGGATAAATTGGTTTTGCTCTAAATGTTAGGCAAAATAATTTAAAAATTTAGGTCAAGCCTTTTTAAAGGCTTGCGAGTTTGGGCAGCGCCCATAAAATCTTCCGATATAACAATTTATCAGGCGCAAACAG
>ENA-OPEK01000398-OPEK01000398.1-human-gut-metagenome-genome-assembly--contig:-NODE-398-length-12324-cov-1.994947_pt1 | contig 12324 bp, 10 predicted proteins | sample MGYA00241636_ERZ501535 | MGnify/ENA primary metagenome ERZ501535 (study PRJEB25962, sample SAMEA2042425) | human gut metagenome | biome: human gut; feature: human-associated habitat; material: faeces...
GCATCCAGCAGTCGTTCGCCTACTTCTACGGAGGTACGTCGCTGCTGATCATGGTCGGCGTGGTGCTCGACACTCTGAAGCAGATCGAGAGCTACCTGCTGATGCGTCACTATGACGGTCTGATGAAGACAGGACGCATTCAGGGCCGCTACTAATTGTTGTTCAAGAGAGTTCTGAAAGAATGATATACTTAAAAACTGAAGAAGAGATAGAGCTGCTCCGTGAGAACAATCTTCTCGTGAGCCGGACGCTGGCCGAGCTGAAGAAGATACTGGAAATCGAAGGATTGCTCGACACGTACAGCCATTTCTTCGATGATGACGATGCTATCGAGCGCAAAGGTTATCCGAGGAACAATTACAGCGGGCTGAACTCCCTGCGGGCAAGGTTGAAGAACAAGCATTGGAACGGAAAATCACCATTGGAAGGACAAGCCCCGAATGGGAATGGCCGGGCAGACAGTCTGCAGCACTGGCCGGATAGCGTGCCTGGTCTCGGAACAGGACAGTTCGAGAATCTTCCCGACAGCACTTTGGCAGACTATGCCGTTCGGATGCAGTCCGGACGGGAATGCATCGGTGCTCCCATCTTCTTTTTCTTCGAACTCGGCACGTCGCACCTGACAGACCCCTCCCAATTGGTCAATCTCGACGAACTGGCACGGGTGGCAAAGAAATACGGTCTGAAAGTTAAAGTCACGGGAGCGGCCGATAGTGCGACCGGAACAATTGGTATCAACAATGCCTTGAGTGCTTCGAGAGCCGACTATATCGCCTCGGAGCTGAACAAGCGGGGTTTGTCGCCCGACAGGATGACCAAGACCGGCGAAGGTGGCATTTCCGATTACGCCCCCACGGAAGCCAACCGACATACAAGGGTGGAACTGTTCTTCGGCAAATGTGAAGAAAACGAATGTTCGTCCGTAAACAGGTAGAAAGCAAGAGAGTACCGATGATAAATATCGGTACTCTCTTTATTTGTTATGTGCTGTATCCCGGATTCTTTAAGCAGACCGTATCAGTTGTCCGGATTGAAATTCTTGTCGTAATCCAAAAGGAACTTTGCCAGTACAGGGTTGTTGTGGTCCACTTTCAACTTGCCGGTGTCCAGACGGCGAATTGCCTTTCTGTCTTCTTCCGTTAACTCGAAATCGAGATACAAGATAAAAGAAACGGTTCTGTCCCGATGATAGGAACGGAGCCGTTTCTTTTATCGACTGGCTTACTATGTTATTGTTCGTCTTTCACGCCGCGTACATACCCGCCGTCGGCATCTGAACTGGTCGCACCGATGGAGTGGTCTTGGGCATTGAAACGGAAACCGCCGTTCTTGCCTGAAATGGAGCCGTCTCCGTCATAAGTTCCGCGGCTGAAGCTGGTATAGGTCATGTACATGGCTTTGCTCTCATGTCTGTAAAAAAGCATTTGACCCTCATACGTTTGCCATGCGTCATCGGGTAAGCGGGTACCCATGATAAGCAGCTCGCGCAAGTTGGGCACGCGATAGCCGCTCGGTGTAATAGAAGCGGCCTGATACCATCTCCAATCCTGAACGCCTTTCCAACTCCAACGATTTAGTGCATGCACATCTATGCTCGGTGTAGGATAGTCTGCGACATTTGCCGCTACCCGGAACTTGGCATACGGTCGGTTATAAGGCGACAGGTCATTATGCGTGGGCAACGAACTAGTTTCATAGCTTAGGCGGCGTGCCTTCTCGCTAAGGTTGGAGACATCAATCAGGTAGGTACTGTCGGGTTCGGCCTGTGTCACTTTGGGAATGAGTGGTGTGGGTTCAACATTCGGATCGTCAAGACCGATACCGAGGTTGCGTATGCAACGGTAGGCATATTGTCCGCCCACGGTGTTGTGCGAGCCGTCGTAGTTACCCAATGCGGCACATTCTTCTGCCCACAACACCCACGAATGGTCGCCGTCAGCGGAACTACTGGTATAGTGCCAATAGGTCTGGTAATCCCTGTCCGCGGGATTTTGGGGATAGAGGCGCGAAGCGTCGTCCAGCGCATATTCGCCGATATAGAGATCCACGAGCTGGTCGATGGCGGCCAGATACCAGCGTATTTCGTTAGGCTGCACGATGTTGTCGCCGTTCAGGTCGCGGTTACGCAACAGCACAGCGTGCAGGGCGTCTTGGTGGTCATCGGTCAGACCGTAGTGCTCGGAGGGGTTGAGCACCTCCGTCCAATGCAGGGATCTGTTGGATACATAGTTTTCGCCCAGAATACAACGTATGGTATTGAGCCGGCCGTTGCTGGAGGAAGTACTGTTTCTCACGTCACCTTCCTTCCAACGCGTGCCCTCCATGCGGCTTTCAAGCCCCCATGCGGTGGACAATTCATTCTCGCTCTTTTTCACGTTGTACACCGTGCGTATGGACTTCTGCTTGAAAGTCTGTATGGCTTCCACCACGCTCGACGCGCCATCGGGACTGTAATGCGAGTTGTCTCCGTTGATAAAATAGAGCAGGCGGTCTTCGGCCTCCACGTATCGGCGCCACTGCGACAAAAGCGGGGTATTGTCCTCGTCTGTATTGGGGTCATCCGGCTCGCGCACGTACACGTACTCGTCGATGAAAGCGGTAACGGTAACCGTACCGGTGGTCTTTCCTTCCTCGTACTCCTGCTTCAGGCGTTGCAGCAACTGGTGTACGTCGAGTAGGCGGGCGTCAGAATGGCCCGCATGTCCGTCATACCCCGAAGGTTGGTTCTTTCCGCCCTTGTAGTTCTGGTCACCGGGGTATTTCACGAACAGCTCGTCGTCTTGGCCATAGTCCTCGTTGATGGCGAACTTGATCCACTTGTAGTCATGGATACCTGTACTTTCCGGACTGTCCGTTTCGCCGAAACCGCCCGCATAGATGGCCTTATCGAAAGCTGTCTGCACGCCCCATGTCATGGTTGGAACCATGCTTCGGTTTATCGTAATGAGCTCGCGGTCGTAGTGTGCATCCAGCTCGTACAGCCCATCTTGACTGAATATCACGTTGCCTTCGTAGCCGGGCCTCTGTTCGTTCTCCTCCCCATCGGACTCCACTTCAAGCCGTATATCGTTGATACCACGCAGGGTGACGGTGTAGATGTAGCGGGTATTGCGGCAGGTGTCGTAGTCGTTGGGGTTGCCGTCGGCGTAGCCCAGATGTACGGTGAAGGTCACGTCGGCATTGACGGTATTGCCTTTGTCATCCTTATAGGACAGTGTGCCGGACATTTCCACGTAGGTGGCGTTGGCGGGGGCGTAGGCAAAGTCGCCGTTCTCGAACTGCTGACCGGGTTTGTCCGTATAGTCGCCCGTGTTTTTGTGTTCGCGTTCCTCGCGTAGGGCGTACTGTTCCGCAGCGCTAAGCCCTTCGCCGGAGATGGCCTGTTTGGGAGTCTTGCGGTTTTCCGGCATGTAGAACACGAAGCCACCGGAAGTGTAGAGGTAATTGTCATCCCGCTCGGTAGTCTCGAAAGGCATCTCCTCGGTTGTGAAGTAGGTGCAACCGTCACCATCGGCATCGCCTGTCCCGTGGGGCAGCAGCAACGGGCCGGCACGTTCACCACCCGCCAGCCGCGCGGACGGAAGTCAAGTGCCGTCCAGTTCTTATCGGAGGGTTTCTCGGTTTTCACCACGAACTCCACCCTCGCGTCCGTCCGCTCGGGCCGCAGCGTACACTCCAGCGAGGCGGGACCGCTTTCCGTACCGGGAATGTTGACAAGGTTGCTCGTGGAATTTTTATCATCGTAAGCATAGCCTGTCATCATGAACTGCGTGGAGCGTTCCACGGTATGCTCGTCCATCTTCATTACGAAGGCTTCGAGGTCTGACCGCGATGTTATAGACTCCATGTCCGATTTTTTGACATCATAGCCGGAACTTACGGATTCAGTAGATAGATTGGCGATGCAGACTATCTGTACCTTGTTCAGAGAGGTGGTCTCTATCATGACGGAACCTTTGCTGTAGTCTCCGTTATAGCTGATGTCGTCAGTAAAGAAATTGCGGTAATGCACCTCCCCGGCGGGGTTGAAGATGAACACGTAGAGGTTGTTCACACGGTTCTCGTAGGTAGCGTCCTGCGCGGCACGGGTCTCCACGCAGCTCTTCTCGGACCGGAAGTCCAGCATTACACGTGCGGGAAGCCCCTCTGCCACGCGGGCACGCTCCTCGAACAACGGGTCCTCGGTACACGAGTACAGTCCTACCGCCAGCAGCATGGCCGCCAGCAAGGTCAATATGTTTTTATGTCTTGTTCTCATAACTCAAATGACATGCAGTTTCGTTTAATTGAACGGGGGAACGGTTATCTCTTCCGTATCCCAGTCCTTTACTTCAAATTTTAGCGTGAGGTTGGCCTCCGAACTGAGTGTGGCGTGTATGTTCACTTGCTTGTTACGGGCGATAGAGTTCAGAGCGCCGCCGTATTCGTTGATGAAAGGTATGGCGTCATAGGGAGCTGTACTTGTGGTGAAACCGATGGTATATGGCGAGTTCTTGCTTGCATCCGTCCATGCGTATGAGGGATAGATGTAAAGGGCCAGCGTCTTGCTGCCGTAACCTCCGATTTCGACAGAGAGGCTCTCGTAGTTTTGAACATCATACTCCGTGTCGTCGGGAACGTCAAGGGTCTGCTCGCGGAACAGGTAGAGCCGGTCGCCGAAGAACTCGCCGAAAGTCATGGAAGTGATGGTAATCGGGTGGCTCAGCGTGTTGTTCATAATGACGTTGAGCTTGGCCACGGAGCGCTCCAGTTCCACTTCGATGGTCTGCGGCGTGCCGTCGGATGGAATTATCTGCACATCGCGATGCCAGCTCATGGGTAGGCCGTGTTGTGCGATTTCCTGCTCCGTAAAGCGTTTTGGGAAGTGCGTGCGGTGTTCATCCATCACCAAAGCTTTTTTGGTGTTGCCGACCTGCACGAGGTTGTCCTCGAAGTCTGCCATGTCGGAATAGTCCTTGCCGAGGGCGGCCTCGTTGGCCACGGCATAGATGTCCACAGTACCTACCGGCACACCCTCGATGGTGACACTGCCGCCGGAGAGGTCGGCTTCCTTGAACTGTTTGTTGATGACAGGTTTGTCCTGCGAGAATACCAATATGCGCAAGGTGTTTATCTTCTCTTCAGCGGCCTTGTACTCCTCGTCCGTGGTGTGCGTGGAACGTATATCGGCCATTGGTACGTGCAGGGTAACGGAGGCTGTGCGTCCGTCGGGTATCCATTCGTCCACTCGGTCCGTGCAGCCGGCCAACAGGCTGGCAGCCCATGCGAGGGCGGCTGGCAGAAGCAGGGAGAAAGGATGCGGTAAATATCGTTTTATATATGCTTTCATACACCGTATGTATTGTTGTCTATAAATTTCTCATTTTATTGCCATGACACGGAGGTGTCCTGTTCATCCCAGTCGAGAACCTTCACGTTGATTGCGAGCGAAGCGGCCGAAACGGTCAGGGTGTAGGCATATTGGCTGCCTGCATCCCATTGTTTCGCATTCCCGCCAGAGAGGTTGACCGTGGAATTCCGGTCGGCGGTCTCGCCCTCGAAACGGTAGCTCACGGCGATTTCGGTACCAGTCAGGTCGGTGTGCGGGAGTAACAGCACGTCGCCCAGCATGTTGCGGGTCTCGCCGGCTGTGATGGAAATATCCTTTGCGGCCAACAGGGCATCGCTGTCGTTTGTCTTGGCGGTGTTGCTCCACGAGCTTCCACCGGAGGCATTCCAAGTAAGGTCGCCTTTGTAAGTCACGCCGTTCACTTTGAAGGAAGTAACCGTTACACCGCGCCCCACGGCCCTGATATTGAAGGCCAGCCTTGTGAGCCGATGGGAGAATTTGAAGCTGACAGATTCGGGGGCTTTGTCTGCCTCGATTACTATATTTGTTCGTTCCGCCGTCATCAGGTCGTGCCCTTTCGTGGCGACGAAGTTCTTGACGGTAAAGGTGCCGTCCGTGCAGGCGACGGACACGGCATCGCCCAGCGTTCCGGGCAGGTCCGTGAGAACCTGGGACGGCTGGTGAAGCAAAAGGAACTGGACGTCCGCTATATTCATTTTCAATAAAATCCAAATCATCCATATCTGTATGCATTATCAATCCATTCTTTTCTGTTTCGACAGGAGAACCATTTTCCCAGTTGTTTGCTTCAAAATATATGTACGGAATTCCTATGTCATTAAACGGTGCGTGGTCGCTTCTTTTTTGACCTGTAGGATAGGGATAATCGTTATTTCCGTCTGGTGGTAATTGTATGTTCAAGCCAATTTCCTTAACAATTTCGTAGGCTTTAAATACTGCTTCGGTATTATCAACAGTGCCGTTATCATTCACCTTACCGCCATACAAATAAAGGTAATCCCCAGCGAGGACAGTATCAATGTTTATCATCAATATAATATTTTCTCTTTCCTTTTCGGAAAGTGATTCAACGTATGCCCTTGAGCCATACATTCCCGGTTCTTCTGAACCGAAAAATACATATTGAATAGTATAGTATGTTGGAGTGTTGACCATTCGCAGGGCATTTTCCAAAGCAACAGATACGCCGGAGCCATTGTCATCTACACCATGTGTTCCAGCACTATCATAATGTGCGCCAACAATAATCGTTTTTTCGCTTTCTCCTTTTTTGGTTATCAAAATATTTTGACTTGAATTACTTTTTTCACCTCCATCGAATACATTTTGTATGGCTTCATCCATCATAGGCGTGGAATCATCTATTTCAAAAGACTCTATAGCTATGTCGCTTTCCGCATATCCACCATTTAAGAGGACGGACAAAATAAATACAGCCATTTCCGTTTCTTTTTCAGTGCCAGCAACGCGCCCCGGATAGTTTGATTGAATATGTTTTAAAAAATTATATGCGGGTATTCCATAATCATTTTGTTCGGGGGTTATCGAAATTTCTTGGGAAAGTGTTAGGTCTTTGGCTTCTTCAATCAGTTCTGCTTTTTTACTACCACACCCATATAAACCCGTACATAAAAAAGCACATACTAAAAAGCATGAAAGTATCTTTTTCATAAAATCAATCTCCTTTTTTCTCATCACTATCTTTTGACATTTGCGTCATCATTTTCTTCGCCAGATGCTGGAATAGGTCGGCAGTTTCTTCGTCCATCGGCGCAAGCTGTCCGATCTGTCCGGTTATCATTGCTGTTACATCGTCAATGGAAAGCGGGTTTTGCTTCTGCTCCGACAGTGCGTCCCGCATGGCTTGGAACATAGCGGCGGTCACAGCTTCCCCCGGCTGTTCTCCGTTATCAATGTCTTTCTTAATGTCCCGCAGGATAGCAAGGAACACATTTTTGATTTTCTCAATCTCTGCTTCATGTTCCCCCATCTTCTGGGCGTTCAAAAATTGTAAATCCTGCTTTGCTTCCGCCCGGTGTTCCGGGTGTTCTTTCATCAAGTCGGACAGGGAAGCCGTTGCCATCTCGATAAGCTGGTTACGTGCCATTATCCCCTTTGCCGCCGTGTCCTGAAAATAAATCCGTATCAAATCTATCAGCTTGGGAAAATTCCTGTGTTCCAGTAAGCGATTGAGTATTTGCACATCAACAGCACCCGTCACAAGCCCCCTCACGGCTCCCTCTGACAAACCTAATTCAGAAATATCGTAACTTTTACGGACGCTCACGGTGGACAAGCCCAGTATATAGTCTGTCGATACCTTAAATTCCTTTGCCACTCCTATGAGAATATCACTGCTGACCGTTCTCGTTTCGCCGCTGACAATGCGGCTCAACTGGGAAGCGGAAACGCCTATCTTCTCTGCAAGTTCCTTTTGTGTGATATGGTTCCCGTTGCATAAATCGGAAATCCGTTGTCCGGGTGTTCCGGGTAAAGCCATAGATACGCACCTCCTCCACACACTTCCATTATACAGAATGATTGCAAAAATGCAATTTCCAAAGTGTAAACTTCATCAAAATGCAATTCTCGCAAAATTCCGGGGATTGCATTTTTTTCGTGTAGACTTAGGGTAGTTCATCGATGGACAGCACCTTGAAAACAGAATGACCGTCCGAAAAGGGATACCCCGGCTGGGGAAACACCGCAAGGAGCCGGACTTCAGGACAAAATGTCCCGAAGTTGCGGGGAGCGTGCCAACGCCGGAATACGCCGCAGGAATGGGGCAGGAAACCTTTTCGGGGAGAATGACAACGGAAAGCAAAATGGAGGAAACACATGAGAGAGAACCCATATAAACGACTGCCGCCCATAGAGCGCAGGCAAGACGGTTCCTTTTACCGCATGACACCGGCACAGAGGAAACAGGCAAACGCCCTGATCCGCCGGGAGTGCTGCTGTTATGAGGACGGGAACTGTATGCTCCTTGACGATGGGGACACCTGCACCTGCCCGCAGACGGTTTCTTTCTCGGTCTGCTGTAAGTGGTTCCGCTGGGCGGTCTTGCCGCTGGACGGGACGCTGGAAGCGGAGATTTTCCGGGATAAGGACTTGAAACGCTGTGCGGTCTGCGGCGGCGTGTTCGTCCCCAAATCCAACCGGGCAAAATACTGCCCAGGCTGTGCCGCCAGAGTTCACAGGCGGCAGAAAACAGAAAGTGAACGGAAAAGGAGGTCTGCTGTGGACAGTTAGGGGCTGAAAAGTCCTTGATTTACAAGGCTTTGCAAGCACAGAACAGGGGCAGGCAATAGAAACTACCGTCTGCCCCCGGAAACAGGCTTCTAACCGTCCACAAAACGCACTATGACAAATACCATCTATATCCATCAGCCGGAAAAGGCGTTCAGCTTCACCCGGCTCCCGAATTTTCTCTTTGAACCCCCCACATTCAAGCCCCTGTCCAACGAGGCAAAGGTTCTGTACGCCTTTATCCTGCGCCGGACAGAGTTATCCCGCAAGAATGGGTGGACGGATGACTGCGGACGGATTTTCCTGTATTACCCTATCTGTGAGGTGGTTGACCTGCTCCACTGTGGGCGGCAGAAAGCGGTGAACACCCTGCGGGAACTGCAATACGCCGGACTGGTGGAGATCCAGAAGCAGGGCTGTGGAAAACCCAACCGCATTTTCCCAAAATCTTATGAAGCGGTTCCAAACACCGACTTCAAGAAATCCCGTTCTGGTACGCCGGAGGACTGAAAACCGTACCCATGAAGTACGGAAACCGCCCCCTTGAAGTACGAAAACCGGACGGTATATAGAAATACAAAGATTAAAATGATTGATTTATATCCATTCCATTCCTATCGTATCAGAGATAATTCCGGCGGGATTTTCCCTGTGGAAAACTCCGGATAGGAAAGGAATGGGGAAAGGAGCAGAATGGCACAACACGCAATTTTGCGGTTTGAGAAGCACAAGGGCAACCCGGCAAGGCCGCTGGAAGCCCATCACGAACGGCAAAAGGAACAGTACGCCAGCAATCCCGACATTGACACCAGCCGGAGCAAGTACAATTTCTACATCGTCAAGCCGGAGGGACGCTATTACCACTTCATTCAGAGCCGTATCGAGCAGGCCGGATGCCGGACGAGGAAAGACAGCACACGGTTTGTCGATACACTGGTAACTGCCAGCCCGGAGTTTTTCAAGGGGAAATCCCCAAAGGAGATACAGGCGTTTTTCCAGAGGGCGGCGGCTTTCCTCATTGGCCGGGTAGGACGGGAAAATATCGTGTCGGCGGTGGTACACATGGACGAGAAAACGCCCCACCTGCATTTGACCTTTGTTCCGCTGACAAAGGACAACCGCCTGTGTGCAAAGGAGATTATCGGCAACCGGGCAAACCTGACGAAGTGGCAGGACGATTTTCACGCCTATATGGTAGAGAAATATCCCGACTTGGAGCGTGGGGAGAGTGCCAGCAAGACAGGCCGGAAGCATATCCCCACCCGGCTTTTCAAACAGGCGATTTCCCTCTCCGAACAGGCCAGAGCCATTGAAGCCGCCCTTGACGGCATTAACCCGCTGAACGCCGGAAAGAAAAAAGAGGAAGCCCTCTCCATGCTGAAAAAGTGGTTCCCGCAGATGGAGAACTTCTCCGGGCAACTGAAAAAGTACAAGGTCACAATCAATGACTTGTTGGCGGAGAATGAGAAGCTGGAAGCAAGGGCAAAGGCCAGTGAAAAAGGCAAGATGAAAGATACGATGGAACGGGCAAAGCTGAAAAGCGAACTGGACGATTTACAGCGGCTGGTTGACCGTATCCCGCCGGATATACTGGCGGAACTGAAACGGCAGCAGCGGTACACGGTAAAGGAAAGGTGATAGATATAAGCAGAAATTTTCGCCGCTCCTGTGCGGCATTGTACCTTGAAAACTGAATATGGAGGACACTGGATGGCAAAAAGCGAAAGCGATATTTTTACACCCCGGACAGGGCAGGTCATACAAGCAGAGAACGGCACGCAGTATTTTGTATGTGGGAACAACCGTATAAAAATCTCCGAACACTTCGCCGCAGGCGGGAAGCCCCTCGGTGATCTGATTGTAGATGTGGTGCGGCATACCGCAGAAAAAGCCGCTTCAACCTGATAGCCCATCATTGATAACACGCCCACGCTTATGATATAATTGCCATAGAGCAAAAGTATTGTAAGCGTGGGTTGTTTCTTTAGAAGGAGGATTTTTAACGGTGAAACAACCTTACAATACTACGATTTACAACACGGCGCTTTATATGAGATTAAGCCGGGACGATGAAAACTATGGTGACAGCGTAAGCATTGAAACACAGCGGACAATCCTGCAACAGTACGCAAAGGAACAGGGACTTCATGTAGTCGGTGAGTATGTGGACGATGGCTGGTCGGGGACGAACTTTGAACGCCCGGATTTTCAGCGCATGATGGACGATGTGGAAGCCGGAAAAGTAAACTGCATTGTCACGAAAGACCTTTCCCGTTTCGGGCGGGAACATGTGATGATGGACTACTATCTGGAATTTCTGTTCCCGGAAAAACGGGTGCGCTACATCGCCGTTGCGGAGAATGAGGACACAGAGAAAGGGCTTTCCGATTTTGTCCCGTTCAAAAACCTGTTCAATGAATGGTTTGCGAAAGATACGAGCCGCAAGGTAAAGGCCGCTTTCAAAGCGAAGTTTGCCACAGGACAGCGTATCGGTGCCTATGCTCCCATCGGGTACAGGAAACACCCGGAAATCAAAAACAAGCTGATAATCGACGAGGAAACCCGCTGGATAGTGGAGAAGATTTTTGACCTTGCCATTCATGGCAGAGGGGCGGCCAGTATCACAAGAATACTGATTATGGAAAAGGTTCCCACACCGGGATTTATCAATTTCCAGCGTGATGGGACTTTTGCAAACATCTATGCGGGTGCGCCGGAGGAAAAAAGCTACGCATGGACGATAGCCCAGGTCAAGAGCATTATGAAAGATGAAACCTATATCGGCCATACCATCCACTACCGGGAAACGAACATTTCCTTTAAGAACAAGCGGAGGGTACGCAAGCCCCAAAGTGAATGGGTGCGGGTGGAGAATACGCAGGAGCCGATTATCAGCGAACAGGTTTTCCGGCAGGTACAGGAGCAGATAGCAAACCGCCGCAGGAAGTGCAAGGATGGTACAACGCAGATTTTTTCCGGATTGGTAAAATGTGCGGATTGCGGCTGGTCGCTGTCCTATGGGGAGAACAGGCAGAACAGCAAGCCTTACGGCCATTATCATTGTAGCAAGTACGGACAGGGCACACGCCAATGCTCCATGCACTATATCCGCTATGATGTGCTTTACGCCTATGTCCTCTCCCGTCTGCAATACTGGTCGGGGCTGGTACAGCATGATGAAGAACGGCTCTTGAAGCGGCTGTTAAATGCCACTGATAAGGGACAGGCCGCCGCAAGAAAGAAGCAGGCCGCAGAACTGAAAAAGGCAGAGAAGCGAAAAGCCGAAGTCGATACTTTGTTTGCCCGGATGTATGAGGACTGGGCGGCGGGGCGTATCACGGAATACAACTTCTCTATGCTGTCCGGGAAGTATCAAAGCGAACAGGCTGAACTGGACGAAAAGATTGAGCGGCTTCAATCTGCTATCGCCACTGAAAGTCAGAACGCCGCAGACGCAGAAAAATGGATTGCCTTGATGAAAGAGTGCGTCAATCCAACGGAACTGACCGCCGAACTTTTGAATACGCTGATTGAAAAAATCGTTGTCCATGAAGCGGTCAAAGGTGAGGACGGAAGCCGGGAACAGGAGGTAGAAATCTTCTACCGCTTTATCGGCAAAATTGATTAAATGACATCAATATCTTTAACTATGTGATACCGGCACCTCGGACCCCAACACCTCCAACCTGATCGCGCTGGCCAAGCTGTATGGTATTTCGGCGGAA
>ENA-OPEK01000421-OPEK01000421.1-human-gut-metagenome-genome-assembly--contig:-NODE-421-length-11922-cov-1.197438_pt1 | contig 11922 bp, 11 predicted proteins | sample MGYA00241636_ERZ501535 | MGnify/ENA primary metagenome ERZ501535 (study PRJEB25962, sample SAMEA2042425) | human gut metagenome | biome: human gut; feature: human-associated habitat; material: faeces...
GTTCCAGCTATTACACGCATATTCTTCTTCCTTTTACTATTTATTTTAGAATGCCTGGACTATATGCCATGTTCATCCTGATCAGTTTTCTCCATGCATCTGCTTCTTGAGCCATTTTCCTGTCTCAGAATAATCCTCGTCTGTCCAGCCAGATGTCTTTGTGCAGGACGAATCAATCAAGGATGACGTCTCTGCCTTGTTCGATAAGTTCCATGCGGCATAAGACAGATTGTTGGAATCAATCAGATCAAACCATTTTGCTGCCTGATCGTAATCAATCGCACCATTTCCAGATGCATCGCAGATGGAAAATTCACTGACAAAAATCGGCAGTCCTTTGGAAAGCGCCGTTGTCACTTTGTTCCGGATGTTATCCGTATGTGTTGCCGCATAGAAATGAACGGCATACATGATATTGTCATATCCGGTAACAGGATCTTCTGCCGCAATATCTACATCCTGTGACCATGTTGGTGTTCCTACGATGATCAGGGCATCCTTCGTATTCTTGCGGATAATCGGAATCACCTCTTCCGCATAGGATTTTACGTCTGCCCATGTCGTTCCACCATTTGGCTCATTACAGATTTCATAAATCACATTATCATAATCTTTATACAGAGAAGACATTTCTTCAAAAAATGCCTTTGCCTCTTCTTTATAGGTCTGTGGATTCTGGTCACCTAATACATGCCAGTCGATAATAACATACATACCAAGGTTCGTTGCTGCATCCACACCCGTTTTCACCAATTCCTTTAACTGCTTCTGGTCACCACCGGTGCAATATCCGTTATTTTCACCGGAATACATCGCGATACGAATCAGATTGGCTCCCATATCATCACGCAGACTCTGGAACGCATCCTGATTCACATATTCCGGGAACCACGCGATACCATGTGTACTGACACCCTTTAACTGATATTTGTCTCCATTTTTATCAACAATATCCGTTCCCTTCAATGTAAGCTTGCCATGATTGTCAACTGGGGTACCGCTCTCCGGCTCTGTCTTTTCCTTCGGCTTCGTCTCTTCCTTTGCCTCCGTTGCCTCTGTTGTTGAAGACGCACTGCTTCCTTTGTATTCTTTTCCATCTACATACAGCACGGCGCTGTCACAGATGGCCTTCAGATCTGCCTGTGAAGGCACAGTTACGATGACGCCGATATCCTTCAGATTGCCGTTTGCTGGAACCTCTGCATTGTAATCCACACACTTTACCGATAATGTCGTTCCATCCAGCTTGAATGTTCCATTCCATGAGCTATCTAATGTCGTCTTATCTGGCACCGTCATCCGAATCTCCCAGTTTTTCAGTGCACCGCTTGTCTTGTTCGTGATCGTTGAATCGAGCTGTCCGCTGTATCCGTTTGCACTCTCCCACGAATTGCTGTTGGTCACTTTGACAAAACAATCCTGTGTCGCCTGCGCCTCTGTTGTTGCCGCTTCTGTCGCATCCGAGGCTGTCTCCGGTGTTGCCTCTGTCTCCGTCTGGATTGCCTCCTCGGAGGTTACCTTCTCGACGTCATCCTTCGGTTTTCTGCGCACCAGCACTACGATCAATGCCGCGATCACGACAACCAGCACTGCGATCACCGCAATCCATACCTTATTATTATTTTTCTTCATTGCTTCACCTGATTCCTTCCCCTGTAACCCTCTTACTTTGTACGTTTTTCCTGTATCCAGATATATAATCGGTGCAGGTCAACCTCATCGTATGCCTGTCCTCTGGCACGCTCCGACTCAATCTGATATTTCTTCTTATTCGTCTTGATCACGAGCAGATACGCAAGATTCGTCTTGCTTGTCTGTCCAAGTGTAATCGGTTTGATATCTACACTTTTTATATCATCCATCGCAATCTCGATATGGCGCTTCTTATCATGATATGTAAATTCCCCGTTCTCAATCGCGGCGATTCCTTCGCCCTCAAAGCGTTCCCATTTGTCACTCAATACAAGCACAAATACAACGATGCACAGAAGCAGTGCCGCAACACTTACCATATTCGAAACAAGTGCCGCTTCGATCAGCTTCGCACATACGGTAGATACCAGTCCAAATACAACAATACATGCCACCAGAGTAAAGAAAATGGCTCTTCTCCAGCGTGTAATATACCCTACTTTTACTTTCATGTCATTCCTCTTATCTTATTTAATTAAACACGTGCCTATTATATGCTTTTTTGCCCTTTTCGGCAACCGTTTTCATAGGAAATCTGGCGTTTTTTCTATAACACGGTCTCAGAGATTCCTCCCCGGTTTCTGCGGACCGGCTGTATCGTCTTTCCGTATTTTTTGAGCATGTCCTGTGCAAGCTGCAGCATATCCGCATGATTGTAGATATCCGCAAGCTCAAACAATGCATCGCCGCTCTGTCGGATTCCAAAGAAATCTCCCGGTCCTCGGAGTTTCAGGTCTTCACTTGCGATAAAGAATCCATCGTTGGAATTTTCCAGCACACGCAGACGTTCCATCGACTCTTCCGATTCTTTTCCATTGATGAAGATACAGTATGACTGCTTCTTTCCACGTCCGACTCTGCCCCTCAGCTGATGCAGCTGTGCCAGTCCAAACCGCTCTGCATTTTCCACCATCATCACGGTTGCATTCGGGTTGTTGACACCGACCTCGATAACCGTTGTCGATACAAGCACGTCAATCTCACCCTTGATGAAGCGGCGCATCATCGCTTCAAGCTCCCGCTCCGGCATCTTGCCATGTGCAAATTCTATCGTTGCATCCGGCAGTACCTGACGGAGCTGTCCCGTGATGTCCGCGATCGTCTCCACCCGGTTATACACATAATATACCTGTCCGTTTCGCGCAAGCTCCCGGTTGATTGCCTCTTTTACAAACTCCAGATCGTACTCCATAATATACGTCTGGATCGGCAGCCGGTCGACTGGCGGCTCTTCCAGCAGACTGATGTCGCGCAGACCGACCAGACTCATATGCAAGGTTCGCGGAATTGGTGTTGCCGTGAGTGTCAGCACATCCACATTTTTCTTCATCTGCTTGATCTGTTCCTTGTGCTTGACGCCGAACCGCTGTTCCTCGTCAATGATCAGAAGTCCCAGATTTTTAAATACAATATCCTTGGAAAGCAGCCGGTGTGTACCGATCACAATATCAACCATACCGGACTTCATCTGTTCCAACGTCTCTTTTACTTCCTTCGGCGTACAAAACCGGGACAGCATGCGGATATTGACCGGATAGTTCTTCATACGCTCACAGAATGTATTGTAATGCTGCTCGGCAAGAATCGTCGTCGGTACCAGATATGCTACCTGCCGGTTATCCTGCACTGCCTTAAACGCAGCGCGGATTGCGACCTCTGTCTTTCCAAATCCTACATCCCCACAGACAAGACGATCCATGATCTTGCCACTTTCCATGTCGTGTTTGGTATCGTCAATGGCTTTCTGCTGATCCAATGTCTCCTCATATGGGAACATCTCTTCAAACTCCCGCTGCCATACGGTATCCTCCGAATATTTGTAGCCCTGCGTACTCGAACGGATCGCATACAGCTCGATCAGTTCCTTTGCGATATCCTCCACATGTCCCTTGACACGTGTACGCACCTTTTCCCACTCTGGACCGCCAAGCTTGTTCAGCTTGACACGCGCGCCATCCTTGCCGGAGAGCTTACCGATGCGGTCGAGCTGCTCAACAGGCACGAACAATTTACTGCCCTTTGCATACTCGATACTGATATAGTCTTTCATGCGTCCATCGGTTTCCACCTTGTCGATACCACGGTAGATTCCGACACCATGATTTTGATGTACGACATAATCGCCAACGGAAATATCCGAAAATCCGGCAATCTTCTCGCCAGCATATTTCGGCAGCTTCTTCCGTTTTTTCAGTTCCTTCGAAGTAAATATATCGCCCTCTGCGATCACAAGCAGATGGCACTCCGGAATCTCAAACCCCGTCTCCATTCGTCCGACACTGATGCGCACCTCGCCCGGTTTGAGCGGCTGTTCCCGGTTCTCGGTAAAGTACGCCATGACATCGTTATCCTGTAAGTTCTTGGCGATACGTTTTCCTCGTGTCGCGGATGGCGACAGGATCAGAATCCGATAGTCCTTCTTCTTATATTTTTCGATATCCTTCATCAGATCCTCGAAGCTGTTGTTGTAGCTGACAAGCCCCTTTGCATCGATCTGAAATGCATACTGTTCTTTCCAAGCTGGCTGCTTCTTATACAGTTCTGAAAGCAACACTGGTGTACGGTTCACTAATCTTGCCACAACAGTCTTGGCATCATAGAGCACATTTGCCTGTGTCGGCAGAACATAACCGCCCTCCAGACGCCCTTCCATCGACATGCCAAACTGCATCGCATACGCACCGGCACGCTGGTTCACACGCTCTGGATCGTCAATGAAGATATCTGTATCTGTTGGGAAATAATCCAAAAACGACACCGTGTCGTCGTAGAAATATTCCACCATACTGTCTAATCCCATCGTGGAATTAAACTCCTTTAACTCCTCTAATACCGACTCCACCATCTTGTTCAGCCGTGCGTATTGCTCCGTGTGGAACTGTTCCTTCAAAAGCTTCGCCTGTGCCTTATGCTCCTTCTCCAGCTTGGCAATACCCTTGCTGATCCGCACATCGTCGAGCACCATCTCCGTAGATGGATAGATGACAAACTCCTCGACACGTTCCATCGAACGCTGACTTTCCACGTCAAAGCTCCGGATACTGTCGATATCATCTCCCCACAACTCAACACGATAAGGGCACTCTTCCGTCAGGGAGAAGATGTCGATGATTCCTCCTCTGACCGAAAACTGCCCCGGTGTCTCTACGATTGAAGTTTTTTCATATCCAAGTGTTGTGAGCTTCCGTGAAAATGTATCGAGCTGCAAGGTATCTCCGACCTTGATCGTCAATATATTTTCTATGATATGCGAGATGGATGGAATTTTGTCCATCAATCCCTCGATGGTCGTAACAACGGTACATGGTCGCCCTTCTGCGATCTTCTTGAAAATCTCCAGACGCTCCTGCACGGTATTGTTACTGTGAATATCTGCGGAATAAAAGAGAGCGTCCTTCGCCGGATAATAAAAGGTCTGACGGCTGTAAAACCGATAGTCCTCGACGATCTCCCGCGCGCGTCGCTCCTCATAGGTCACGATCAGACGAAACCGTTTCGTGTCTGACAGTGCCTCCATCAAAAGTGGGGTGATCCGGCGATCCATCCCCCATACATGGTGGATACCGCCTGATTCATCCCGGTGTTTTTTTAACTCTGCAAACCTTGGATCATCCTGAAATGCAAGTGTCAATGCCTTCATTTTCTGATCCTCTTTTCTATTATTTCTTACCCTAATTAAACTTGTTCATGGCGGAAGCCACATCGTGTGTGATCATCTCACAGACCGCTTCCCTCGCCCGGTCAGCGCTCTCCCGAATAATCGGCTGTTCCTCTTTCGAGAACCGCCCCAGCACATAATCCGCCAAATCCATCTTCGCCGGCTTTTCTCCGACACCGATCTTGATTCGTGTAAACTCCTGTGTGCCAAGCTGCGCAATGATATTCTTGATGCCATTGTGTCCACCGGCACTGCCCTTCGCACGGATGCGAAGCTTGCCGACATCCAGACTGATATCATCATAGATGACGATCAGATCTGACAGATCACATTTATAATAGTCCATCAGTTCCCGCACACTCTCGCCACTCAGATTCATATATGTCTGCGGCATGGCAAGAATGACCTTCTCACCCTCAATGATACCCTTTCCGATCAACGCCTTATGCTTCTTCGTCTCAACCGGAATATTATATGCATCACTGATATTATATATCACGGAGAACCCGACATTATGCCTTGTTCCGGCATATTCCTTCGTCGGATTTCCCAGTCCTACGATTATTTTCATCGTCTGCCTCCTAGTCCTCACGGTGACACATGATCTGTTCTGCTTCTTCGAGCTGATCGATCGTATTCACACCGCGGATCTCGTCACAGGCATCTCCGGTAAGCGGAAGTGCCGATACTTTGAGACCGATCTTTTTGATCAGTGCAATCGTATCCGTCAGGTAATATTCACCTGCAGCATTATCGTTGCTCAGCAGATCCAGACTTGCAGAAAGTGCCTCGGAATTAAAGATATACATACCGGAATTCACTTCCTTGCATGCCCGCTCTTCTTCGGTTGCATCCTTGTGCTCGACAATCTTCTCGAAATTGCCCGCCGCATCGCGGATGATTCGTCCGTATCCAGTTGCATCGTCCAAAATCGCAGACAATACTGTCACGCCATTTGCTTCCTTGCGATGTTTCTCGACAAGTTCTGTCAATGTCTTTCCGGTAATCAACGGCGTGTCTCCACAGAGCACCAATGTATCGCCCTCTGTACCAATAAAATCCTTGGCACATTTGACAGCATGACCAGTTCCAAGCTGTTCTTTCTGTTCTACATAATCTACGACATCATAGATCGCATCCTTGACCTCTCTGCCCTTATAGCCGACAATCACGCATACCTCACCGGCTCCTGCATCCTTGCACGCCTGAATCACATAATGCACCATCGGTCTGCCTAAGCACTTATGAATGACTTTCGGTAAATCAGAATTCATTCGTGTTCCTTTTCCTGCTGCCAAAATTACTGCTTTTAATTTGTTCATCTTTCTTCCAACCTTTTTCTATATTTAATACAAACTATCCCGTAGTTCCTTTGCTTTCGCAACTGCTTCTTCTGCATCCATTGTCTCGTATACATAAATCTCAGTTGTCATGACAGGCTCCTGTACACAGAACGTAAATGCATATGCATTGTCCTGATACACCTTGTAATACATGGCATTGTCCTCGTTGCAGCTCTTTGTATCCGCCCGCAACGCTTCCGCCCCTGCATCCGCAAGCAGAAATGTTACATAATAATTGACTGGTTCTTCTGCATCTGCGGTAGCCGTTTCCTCATACCTTGTATGCACAGGTCACATAAACATCATTGATCTCGTCCTGTGCAACGATTGTCTCTTCCTGTGAATCCGTAATATACACATTCTTATTTTGTTCCATAGAGATGGCTTTCTTCTGCATCTCGGCGATCTTCGTCCGATATCGGTATTCCACCTCCCGAATCTGATCTTCCACATAATCATATAGCTTCAGGAATTCCCGGTTTGATGGATTCAAACCTCCAGATACATGCTCGCCCGACGCCGTATACAACGTCAGTTCCTTGTATTCTCCGTCCTTCAAATCCCGGCTTCCGATATTTCTTCGCATATGATACAGGTCAATCTCATCTATGAGATCCTTGATCTGCTGAATTGTATCTGTCGATAACTGAACCGTCTCCTCCGGGCATGGATCACTCGACACCCAACGATTAAAGTCATCTGCATAAATACGGACATTTCCATTGTCACTGATCTCCGCATGCAGCGTATACATCTCATATGTCTCAACTGCCTCGCCTTTGACTGTCGATGACAACATCAGGAACATTCCATCCGCCAGTGTTGTATCCTCTTTCTTTCCGCATCCCACCAGACTGAAAAGCAGGCAGCACGCGCAGAAGAAATAGAAGGCTCTTTTCTTTATGCTCAATGTTCACACCTCAAGTTCTATTGCATAATTAGTGTAATTATAGCACATTTCTATTCGTACTGTCATTATTTTCACTGTAGTTTCACACTTCTTTTGTTGTTTTTACTTGAGAATATTGTAAAACACATAAAAATAATGTAAAACAAATTATATTTTGTTTTAGAGCTTATTTACAACAAAGAAAATACAAAAAAAGAAAAGGAGAACAAACATGGCAAAAGAAATCCCATACAAGATCTATCTTGAAGAAAACGAGATGCCAACCCAGTGGTACAATGTGCGTGCGGACATGAAGAAAAAGCCTGCACCAATTCTGAATCCGGCTACGTTACAGCCTGTGACACTGGACGAGCTGTCCCATATCTTCTGTACCGAACTTGCAAAGTCATTTGCAACCTTGCCAACCGTATAATTTATATTTACATCATTCATATCTAAAAAGAGTACATAAAAAGCTATGTGTATTTTCTGTTTTCCATTGTCTGACTATCAGCGGTCGCGCAGACATATACACATAGCTTTCTTTTTATCTGTTCAATTGCAATCTATAAGAATTTCAGTTCTTTCATCTGAAATTTATCTTTTCCGTGGTAAACCAGATACAACGCATGTATACCATCTGGAATCTGGACGTCCCCGGTGAAACATTCCCATGCATGCTCATCTTCTGCATCTGTTATGTTGATTTTCCCGCAGGCTGGTCCTTCTGGTTCCAAACGCAATTCGAAGAAATTATTTTCAGGCACCGGCATATCTACTGGTTTATGAATCAGTCTGCTCCGTGCATCGAGCCGGGCTGGTGCATCGAATCGCGCCTTATTTTCTTCTGTCTCAATTCGTCCAACAATTCCGATTCTGGTTACATTCTTAAATTCAAAATACTTGTACCCTATCAACGTTCCATGATCAATCTCGCCAATGAAACGTTCTTCTCCACTATTGGTTATATTGGGGAATTCTTCTTTATATATGCTGTTATTTCCATGCGGCATACCTCCATTCGTCAGATTGCAGGCAATCACTGCTGGATAGCTCCCCTCCGCAACAAGCGGTCCCTCATTTAATCCACAGCTTGTAACCTCCACCTGCCGAATACTTCCATCTGCTTCGATCTTTATCTTCTCTGCACACGCCTGTCTGCTATAGTCGGATTTGTGTGTGAGTCTGTGATAGAACGCATACCACTGACCATTTATTTCAATAATGCTTCCATGTGTCGTACCGGTCATATTAAGTTTCTCTTCCAATGGTCTGCCATCCAGCCCGACATCGCCATTTGAGACAATCGTTCCTCCAAACGTAAATCCACCATCCGGCTGGTCACTTACAGCATAACAAAGTTCATGATTCTGCTTTGATGAATAGACAAAATAATATTTATCTCCAACTTTTCGCATGGAAGAAGCTTCAAAAAACGGATGTGCCTCGAATGATGTTCCTTTCACCTTATACGGAATAATATGCTTCGGCTCTTCTTTCACGGTCAGCATATCGTCCTCGAGCACCAGCATCACAGGTCCCATAATGCTGTCCGGGTATGACAGGATTTCTTCTCTTGTACGCCCAAACATCTCCATCTCCTGTTTCACATAGGCATCATTTTCCGGGAAGTCTGGCTGTTCTTCGTAATCATACTGTGTACCATAATAGAGTCTTATCACGCCATCATCATTCAGCACCGCCGGGTCAAAGCATACATACCGCATCATCGGACTTCCATCTTTATTGCGCACATGCCCTAAAAATTTATATTTTCCCGCTGGCGTATCACATACAGCCACGCTGATCGGACATGTATAACCACCCACGCCATAATCGCCGGACATCGCGTAATACAGGTAATATTTTCCATCATTTCCCTGCACAACATCCGGTGCATACATATAACAAAGCTCCGGGTAAGCAGGATCCTGATTTGCCTCATATATCACTCGTTCTTTTCTCCAATCTGTCAGATCATCTACCGGTGCCGAATACACAGTATAGTCATCCATACAGAATGTATATCCCCCCTCATGATCATGGGAACCATACAGATACACCCGGTCTCCGAACACATGTGGTTCCCCATCCGGGATATACTCATTCAAAGGTAAAAAAGGATTAAACACTTGTTTCTTTCTCATAATCTTGTCCTCCTGCTCGTTCTATTCATGCAAAGTGAGATATTATTTCCTCATGCCCTGATCTGACTATATCTTATCGTAATCTTTTTTCACTATCTACCGAATCATTGCTATTTAGTTATCAATTATTGCTATTTTTTTACGAATATTTTTGCTGTTTTTCATAATTTTCTTGATATTTTTTTCTATTTCGTTATAATTTAATAAAATCATCAACATCCAAAAGCAATTATTGATTATAGAATGGAGACAAAATATTAGCATGGCACTTAACCTGGATGGTTCTTATGAACAGATAAAATTTCACGATTATGAATCTGTGTTGTTATATAACAACACGCAATACGAAACATATGAGCCACATTGGCATGCATCCACAGAAATCATCATGCCTGTCAAAGGCGATTATACTATCATCTGCAATGGGACAAACTATTATCTGAAGGAGCGGGATATCCTGATCATTGCACCTGGAACTGTTCATTCCATTCCAGCCTGTCATGGTCAACGTTATATTTTTCTGGCAGATTTCTTCCATTATATTAAATCTGACTGTTTTTCAACAATTCAGGCAGCACTCTCTCCAGTTACACTGATCAACGGGAACACACTCCCTGAAATTCATGATACATGTGCCCAACTGATTTCCTCCTGTGCAGAAGAGTATTTCGGCGAAAACCGGTTCCGTGAGACTGCGGTGTTTCATTTCCTTGTTCAGCTTTTTTTGCTGGTTGGGCGCACACTGTCTGACGAAAGTGCAGTCTTCCATGATATATCTCCTGACAAGAAAAGACATTATACCGAAGCATTTTCATCTGTATGTGAATACATCCATCAGCATTACGCAGAAAATCTATGCGTTGATACAGCGGCATCCATGACGGGATTTTCCAAGTATCATTTTCTTCGGCTTTTCAAACAATTTGCAGGCGATACCTTCTACCATTATGTAAATGCACAGCGCATTTATCATGCATGCCTGTTGCTCTCTGACCCTGAAAAAAATATAACGGAGGTCGCAATGAGCTGTGGATTCCACTCTATCTCATCGTTCCTCCGTATCTTCAAACTACAAAAAGGGTGTACCCCGACTGAATTCCGCAGAATTCATAATACAACCAATACCTCCATTACTCTGCCAGCATCAGACTGAGCTGATACTGGAAGGAATCCAGATTGTTGTTATGCAGGCCGATTGCCTCTGCGATATCATAATCAACCAGAATATCGTTTTTGATTGCAACGATCCGGTTACCTCTGCCCTGCCGTAATATCTCGATTGCATATGCACCCATCAGAGAACCATACATGCGGTCCTTCGCGGTTGGCTGTCCACCACGCTGAATATATCCAAGCACAGACACACGCGATTCGATGCCTGTCTCCTTCTGAATCAGGTCTGCCAGCTTGCCTGCATCCGTCACACCCTCGGCAACTACGACCAGGTAGCTGTTTCTGCCGTCGGTGTGTCGTTTGCGGAGTGCATTTATAATATAATCAAAATTTCCGTCCCATTTCTCCGGTAACACGATGGCATCTGCGGATGTCGCCATGCCTGCCCAGAGTGCGATATAACCACGCTTTCTGCCCATAACCTCTACGACACTGCAACGGCCATGGGATACCGATGAATCGCGGATCTTGTCGATTGCTTCCATGGCGGTATTTGCTGCTGTGTCAAATCCCAATGTGTATTCGGAACATGCCACATCCCGGTCGATCGTTCCCGGAATACAGACAATATTCACACCTTCATCCTTGAACTTGATTGCGCCGCGCAGCGTACCGTCCCCACCGATTGCGACAACCGCATCCACGTCATGTGCACGCAGGTTTTCAGCCGCAATGTGTCTGTATTTCTGATCTAAAAAGCGCTCGCTCCTGCTTGTGAAGAGAATCGTCCCTCCCTGATTGTTGATGTTTCGCACATCGTCTAATCCAAGCGGAATCGTCTCCCAGTCTATCAGCCCTTCGTAGCCGCGCAGGACTCCAACGACCTCGATACCGAGATTGTTCGCGCTGAACACGACCGCACGAACCGCCGAATTCATTCCCGGTGCATCACCACCACTTGTCAGTACCGCTATCTTCTTAATTTCACTCATTTTGTCTTATCCTCCGGATTATTTATTATCAATTGTGCAACTGATAATTGTATGTGTATTGTACAGATATTACCAATTCTACACAGAC
>ENA-OPEK01000448-OPEK01000448.1-human-gut-metagenome-genome-assembly--contig:-NODE-448-length-11324-cov-1.543349_pt1 | contig 11324 bp, 8 predicted proteins | sample MGYA00241636_ERZ501535 | MGnify/ENA primary metagenome ERZ501535 (study PRJEB25962, sample SAMEA2042425) | human gut metagenome | biome: human gut; feature: human-associated habitat; material: faeces...
GGTGGGGCATGCTACTCTCCGGCGCTTACCGACTTTATCTTCATGGTAAAGGAGCAGAGCCACATGTTTATCACCGGTCCGGACGTGGTAAAGACCGTGACCCACGAGGAGGTGGACAAGGAGGAACTGGGCGGTGCCTATACGCATAGCAGCAAGAGCGGCGTTACCCACTTCATGTGCAATACGGAGGAGGAGACACTGATGAGCATCCGCGAGCTGCTGAGCTTCCTGCCGTCCAACAATATGGAGGATGCTCCCTTCACTCCCTGCTCCGACGATATCCATCGCCGGGTAGAGGCGCTTCAGACCGTCATTCCTGAGGACCCGAACATGCCCTATGACATCAAGGATATTATAGAACCGGTGCTGGACAACCAGTACTTCTTCGAAGTGATGCCTCACTTTGCCAAGAACGTCGTTATCGGTTTCGGTCGTCTGAACGGGCGTTCGGTAGGTATCGTGGCAAACCAACCTGCCTATTTGGCGGGTGTGCTCGATATTGATGCCAGCGACAAGGCGGCACGTTTCATTCGTTTCTGCGACTGCTTCAACATCCCGCTGATAACCTTCGAAGATGTTCCCGGCTTCTTGCCCGGAACGATGCAGGAGCACAACGGCATCATCCGCCACGGCGCCAAGATTGTCTATGCCTATGCCGAGGCCACCGTGCCCAAGATAACGCTGATTACCCGCAAGGCATACGGCGGCGCCTACATCGTGATGTCCAGCAAACCGACGGGTGCCGACGTGAACCTGGCTTATCCGCAGGCGGAAATCGCCGTGATGGGTGCCGAGGGTGCAGTGAACATCCTCTACCGCAAGTCCTCTGCCGAAGAGAAGCAGGAGATTATCAAGGAGTATGAAGACAAGTTCTCCAACCCTTACCGCGCCGCCGAGCGTGGCCTCATAGATGAGGTCATCATGCCGCGTGACACCCGCTACAAGCTGGTGCAGGCATTGGAGATGGCGCACAACAAGAATCAGAGCAATCCACCGAAAAAGCACGGCAACATGCCTTTATAATAGTAGTTATTTTTTATGTGTGAAATGCGTATCCCCGGAGAAGTGATTTCTGTGGGGATACACTTTTTAAATAGAGAATTAAGAATTAAACAATAAGGCTGAAAAGTAAAAACTAAAGATAGAAACTATGGAACTATTAAGAAACCTCTTTGAGGGTTATCCCAACCTTTGGGGCGGAGGAGTGGCACACTCTGTCCTAATTCTGTCCCTGGTCATCACCTTCGGTATCATGCTGGGCAAGTTGAAGGTGGCAGGCATCTCGCTGGGTGTCACCTGGATTTTGTTTGTGGGCATTGTCTTCGGACATTTCGACATGAACCTCGACGAACATCTGCTGCACTTCCTGAAGGAGTTCGGCTTGATACTGTTTGTCTATTCCATCGGTCTGCAAGTAGGACCGGGATTCTTCTCCGCTTTCAAGAAGGGTGGACTTACGCTGAACATGGTAGCAATGCTTTCCGTCTTCCTCAGCGTGGTTATCACCATTGTGTTGCACTTTGCCACCGGAATCCCCATTACTACGATGGTGGGTATCTTGTCCGGAGCCGTGACCAATACCCCCGGTCTGGGTGCTGCCCAGCAGGCAAACAGTGACCTCAACGGGGTGGATGCTCCGGAAATCGCACTCGGATATGCCGTTGCCTATCCGCTGGGTGTGGTGGGCTGCATCCTGGCGCTGCTAGCCTTGAAGATTTTCATGCGGATTAATACCCAAAAAGAAGAGGAGGATGCCGAGCACGGGCTGGGTCATCTGCAGGAGCTGACCGTGCGTCCCATATCGGTAGAGATACGCAATGAGGCAATAGACGGCAAGCGGATCAGAGATGTGAAACCATTGTTGAACCGTGCGTTTGTCATCTCCCGCATCCGGCACACCGGCAGTCAGGAAACAGAACTGGCGAATGCCGATACGGTGCTGCACATGCAGGATGAAATTCTGTTCATTGCCAACCCGAAAGATGTGGAGGCCATTGTTGCCTTCTTCGGAAGAAAAATTTCGGTGGAGTGGGAACGGGAGGACAAGAACTTGATTTCACGCCGCATCCTCATCACCAAGCCGGAACTGAACGGCAAGTCTCTGTCTCAGCTCAAGATACGTAACAACTTCGGTGCCTGCATCACCCGTATCAACCGTTCGGGCGTGGATCTGGTGGCAACTCCCCACTTGCAGTTGCAGATGGGAGACCGTGTGACGATTGTAGGCAGTGAGCTTGCCGTGAGTCATGCGGAGAAGGTGCTGGGTAACTCGCTGAAGCGTCTCAACCATCCCAACTTGATTCCTATCTTCCTGGGTATTGCCCTGGGATGTATCTTGGGCAGTCTGCCGTTCATGTTCCCCGGCATTCCCCAACCCGTGAAACTGGGACTGGCCGGTGGACCGTTGGTGGTTTCCATCCTCATCAGCCGTTTCGGGCCTCAATATAAGCTGATAACCTACACGATGAGTGCCAATCTGATGATACGCGAAATCGGTATCGCCTTGTTCCTGGCCTGCGTGGGGTTGGGTGCAGGAAAGGGATTCATCGATACCATTATCTACGAAGGCGGCTATGTGTGGATTGGCTATGGGGTCATCATCACGGTCGTTCCGTTGCTGGTGACAGGATTCATGGGGCGCTATTTCTGGAAGCTGAACTACTATACGCTGATAGGTGTGCTGTCCGGAGCTAACACCAATCCGCCTGCATTGGCCTATTCCTCGGACTTGACATCCTGCGATGCCCCTGCGGTGGGATACGCCACGGTCTATCCGCTGGCTATGTTCCTGCGGGTGCTGACGGCTCAGTTGCTGATACTGGCGTTGGCGTAGTTTCACCATAGATAATCTATGGTACATAGGTTGATTTGATAACAAGTAATGTAAAGGGAGCTAACAAGTAATGTTAGGCTGCTTTACATTACTTGTTATTTTTGTTTGTAGTATTCCTCCGCTTGCGTCAGTGTCTCCGGTTTGCCGATGTCGAACCAGCGGAATCCTTGCAGCGGATAGCCTTGTATATGCACCTTTGTGCAGGCGGACAAGTAGAAAGGAATGATGGAGAACTTGCCGTCCCACTGCCCATCGTCCATCAGGTGGAAGAGGGAGGGGGAGATGATGTGGATACCTCCGAAGGCGAGTTCCCGGTACTTCGTTTCCCGGTAGTCGAAGCCTGCCGGTTTCACCTCTCCGGTGGACTTGTTTATCCAGCCGTGCAGGTGGTAGTCGTCGTCAAAAAGGAGATAGCGGGAAGTCTTGCGCTCGCTCACAAGCAGGGTAGACTCCGCATCGCTCTCCAGATGGTGGCGGTAGAGACCTGCAAGGTCAATGTCCGTCAGAATATCCGCGTTGTGCACCAGGAAAGGTTCTTGTCCGTCCAGAAAGGGGCGTGCCTTTTTGATGCCTCCTCCGGTGTCGAGCAGCATGCCGCGTTCGTCGCTGATGTGAATCTCCGTGCCGAAGTTGTCGTGGGCACGGAGGAAGTCGATAATCTGCTCCCCGAAGTGGTGGATATTGACCGTTATCTCGTTGAATCCTGCTTCCTTCAACCGCAGTATCACCCGTTCCAGCATGGGCTTTCCTGCTACGGGAACGAGGGCCTTGGGCATGTGGTCCGTCAAGGGGCGCAACCGGGTGCCCAGGCCGGCGGCGAAAATCATGGCTTTCATATTGGCATATTCTCACATTAGCACATTAAACTTTGGCCTTAAACGTCTGTTCAATATTCTGTTCTCTATGTATCAGGTTCACTTGCACGCCGAACTTCTTGTGCAGATGTTCCGCCAGGTGTTGTGCCGAATATACGGAGCGGTGCTGTCCGCCGGTGCAGCCGAAGCAGACAGACAGATTGGTGAAGCCGCGTTCCATGTAGCGCTTCACGGAAGCGTCGACAAGGGCGTAGGCATGCTCCAGGAATACGGCTATCTCGCCGTCGTCTTCCAGGAAGCGGATAACGGGTTCGTCCAGTCCCGTGAAGGGTTTGTAACGCTCGTACTTGCCGGGGTTGTTCACAGCGCGGCAGTCAAAGACGAAACCTCCTCCGTTGCCCGTGGAATCTTCGGGGATACCTTTTTTGTAGGCAAAGCTGGTGACTTTCACCACGAGGCGACGCTTTTGCAGGTCGTCTGTAAACTGTTTCAGATCGGTGAGTTCGCGCAGAATCCGGCAGAGGTAGGGATATTCTGGATAAGGTTCTTGGAGCAGTTGGCGAAGGTTCTCGATGGCGAAGGGGACACTTTGTATGAAGTGGGGCTTCTTCTCGAAGTAACCGCGGAAACCATAGGCACCCAGCACCTGCATGGTGCGGAACAATACGAAGTGGCGAAGCTGGGCATAGAAATAAGCCTCGTCCACGGGCTGGTACTTGCGCAGGGCGTCGATGTATTCCTTCAGCAACTCTTGGCGCAGGCTGTCGGGATAGTTTGCTTTGGCCTGCCACAAGAAGGAGGCAACGTCGTAGTAGACCGGACCTTTGCGTCCGCCCTGGAAGTCGATGAGCCACGGCTCGCCGTCCTTTATCATAACGTTACGGCTCTGGAAGTCGCGGTACATGAAGGTGGCGGAGCTGCTACGGAGCAACACGTCTGCCATCTTCTGGAAGTCGTCCTCCAGCCGGTCTTCCTGAAAGTCCATCCCCGTAGCCTTGAGGAAGCAGTATTTAAAGTAGTTCAGGTCCCACAGAATGCTGCGGCTGTTGAACTCTGCCTGCGGGTAGCAGTAGGAGAAGTCCATGCCGTCGGCTCCGGCAAACTGCACGGCGGGCAGCAGACGGATGGTCTTGCGCAGTAACTGCTTCTCATCCTCGCCGAATACGCTGGTCTTGCGGCCTTTCTCGATGGCATTGAATAGGAGCGAGTCGCCCAGGTCTTCTTGCAGATAATAGATATCATCTTCGGAGCGGATGAACACTTGCGGTACGGGCAGCCCTTTCTGTCGGAAATGTTCTGCCATGTAGAGGAAGGCGCGGTTCTCCTCCACAGACTCTCCGCTGACGCCGATAAGTGTAGGGTTTCCGATGAGGCGGAAGTAACGGCGGTTGGAGCCGGAGGAGGGGAGTTCGTCAATCTGTTCCGGTTCGTGTCCGGTATGTGCGATGTAGAGTTTCTTAAGTTCTTCGGTTATCATGGTGGTATGTTTTATTTTTGCAGCTAAGATAAAACTTTTGTCGGAGATATGCTTACCTTTGCAGGAGGAAAATATTTAATTTGATAGCTTCATAATGGATTCTATTCCTCAGTTTCTCATAGCCGCCCCTACATCGGGCAGTGGAAAGACCACCGTCAGTCGTGGACTGATGGCATTGTTTGTGAAGAAAGGTCTGAAGGTGCAGCCTTTCAAGTGCGGTCCCGATTATATAGATACTAAGTATCACGAGGCGGTATGCGGCCGTCCTTCCATCAATCTGGATACTTTCATGGCATCTCCGGAGCATGTCCGCAGTCTGTATGCACGCTATTCGGCAGATGCTGATGTTGCCGTGGTCGAGGGGATGATGGGGATGTACGACGGGTACGACCGCGACCGGGGCTCGTCGGCAGAAGTGGCACGGCTCTTGGGTATTCCTGTGGTGCTGGTGGTCGATGCCAAGTCGGCTGCCTATTCCATGGCTCCTTTGTTGTCGGGGTTCATCAATTTCCGTCCGGATATACGTATTGCGGGAGTGATCTTCAATCGTGTCGGCTCACCCCACCACTACCGGATGCTGCAGGAGGTCTGTGAAGACTTGAACGTGACTTGTCTGGGCTATCTGCCCAAACGGAAGGAACTGGAGCAGGAGTCACGCCATCTGGGGCTGGATTTCAGCCGTTCTAAGGAGACGGAGGGGCTGGACATGCTGGCAGGCTTGCTGGAGGAACATGTGGACTGGGAACTGCTGCTCTCGACAATCGGGCTTCCATTGCCTGCGGCGGCTGTGGAGGAGAAGTCGGTACTATCAGAGCCGGGGAAGCTGCATATCTCGGTAGCGCGCAACGAAGAGTCCTTTTCCTTCCTCTATGCGGAGCATCTGGATATTCTGCGCTGTATGGGCACGGTCACTTTCTTCAATCCGGAGCAGGACCGGGCTATTCCGCAAGAGACGGATTTGCTCTATCTGCCCGGCGGCTATCCCGAGAACCGTCTGGAGGAACTTGCCGGGGCAAGGCTTGCCAGGGAGTCTATCCGCAGCTATATAGAGGCTGGTGGCAGGACGCTGGCAGAATGCGGGGGGATGATATATCTTTCGCAGTCCGTTCTTTCTGATGGGGATACGGACGGGGGAGGCAGTGATACAGACGGAAGAAGCACCGGGAACAGTGTAAGCAATGTCGGAAATGAGATGGTGGGAGTATTACCTTTCAGCATCACGAACGAGCGTAAACGCAGGAAACTGACATTGGGATACCGTCGGTTCGACTATAACGGATGGCGGCTTAAAGGACACGAATTCCATTATACGCAGCTTGCTGTGCCCGAAGCTGGTGGAAAAGAAAGTGGTGCGTACAGTCTTACTCCCTCGATAGTGCAGGTTTTCAATGCCAGAGGAGAGAAGGTCGCTACTCCCATTTTTCGTTATAAGAACCTGATTGCCAGCTATACACATCTGTATTGGGGCGAGATGGATGTGATGTCTTTGTTCGGTGGAGCCTAATCTTGTAAAACATCTTTTGAATCTGCTGGACTTTCCTTCTTTTTCCTTTCATGTTTTGCTTGAAAAGTCCCGGTATTTCTGCATATTTATATTCCAAATTTGTTTGTATCTTTGCGATAGAGAAAAGGTCTACGGGCTGTGAGGGAGTCCCCTTTACAATCCGGGCTATAGTAGCTGATTTTGAAGAGTTATCCCATGCAGGAAAGTCCTCTACACGTACCTCTGTAAAGGATGAACATCTTAAAATGGAGTTTGTCGATGGTGATTCGATTGGTGTTTTTGCCATAAAGGACGGTGCTATAATGGATGATATTGATAATGCCAAATTGGTTTACAATAGGTCAAGCGGCAGTTGGAATCCGGTGGGAAATGGTACACTTTATTGGTATGATGGAGTGAGTTATGTCGCATACTATCCATATAGGAGGAATATCACAATAGATGTCTCAAAGGGTATGGACGGAGCTATTGCCTCACTGACCGGGAATGAAAAACTGCAACCTTCGAAAGACCAGTCCACAACAGAAAAGCATATTGTCAGCGACTTGTTGATTGCCACCGGCGTACCTGCTATTGACAATTCTTCCGGAATAATCTTGAGCTTGCAGTTTCAACACCAGTTTGCATTGCTTGTGTTGCAACCGCAAGTATACGTAGGTTGTTTTGCTCCTGAAAAGGCAGGCTTTGTTTACCATATGGAATCGAGGGTTTTAGGAACAGACTCGGTAGCTATTAATGTGAGTCTGAATGGTATTACTCCATATCAGATAGATTCTTTGAAATATTGTGCCATTGTTCCGCCACAAGCAAATGCACGGGTTACCGGAAACTATACGACTACCAATGGAAGAGATGATACGAATATAAAGATAAATTATTCGGGCAGCTCCATCACTCTTGTTTCTGGAAAATGCTATACTCTGAAAGTTATCAGTCCCGTACCCGGTAAAGGAAGTATAGAAAGAAAGCTTTATCCCGGGGATTTTATCTTTCAGAACGAAATCGATAGAAGAATAGAGGTACATCCAGGAAATGGAATGTTGGAAGAAGATGGGAAAATCTATGATTATAAAAATGCTATCGGAATGGTAATTACTTGCGATCCGAAAAGGATGACAGACAAGAAGTGCAATGAAAAGGGATGGAATCATGCCTATGTGATGATGTTGGATAGTTTGAAAGAAGGGAATTGGGGACCGGTGGATTTAATCGAAGTGGGTATTGACACAATATCAATAGCTGATGTAAAGTCAAAGCATGATTTTAGTAGAATCAAGAATAACATGAATGGCTACTCTGAAACTTTACAGATGCTGGCAAATCATGAGGGTGATGCATCTTTTGTAAGCGACTGTCGTGCTTTTTATCTGGTGAAAACTTACAATAACAGCAATAAGGTACCGGATGGGATTGAACGCAGTCCGTGGTTTCTGCCAAGTATAGGGCAATGGTTTGATATGTTGGTGAATATTTGTGGAAGATCTCCGGAAAACTTCCAACACAATACCGGTAATGGTTTACAAGATGAAAAGTGGGGACAGGAAACGTTAGATAAATTAGAAGGACAGTTATCCAAAGTTGGTAAATCGTTACCGCAGTTTAACGTGAACTACAGACTTGGTTTCAGTTGCAGTTCTCAATATGATAAAGATAGAAGCTGGATGCTTCTCTGGCATATTGATGATCCCTTATATAAGTGGGAAAGGGTTTGCTTACAAGGATATAATAAGACTTCTGCATGGCATGTCCGGCCGTTTTTTGCATTTTAATCATTCCTTGATTAAAAATAGTCCTAATCTAAGTTTGAATTCATTATGAAAAAGTCCGGATAGCGCATTGATATTTTATGTAATTTCGTTTGTGTTCTCGAAATAGTGGAGTATCTTTGTTTTCATTTAAATATATTATGATTATGAAACTGAATACTTATCGCTTGTCTTCTTTGGAAGACCCTACTGATGAACAACTGCATGCTTTGATGGAACAAGTGGCTGTTGCGGCCCGTGAAAGTTCTCGCAAGGCAAAAAGAGAATTGGAGCGGAGAATGCAAGAGGTGAGAGAAAAATTGAAAGCATATAGAGCTAAAAATGTAAGTGATATATCCATGTGATGAACGAAAAAAATCCGACACTTTGTATAGTAGCTGGTCCGAATGGTTCGGGTAAAACTTCTACGACAGTGCAACTGCTTCATAATGAATGGGCAGAAAATAGCCTTTACATTAATCCTGATAATATAGCGCAAGAACAATATGGTGATTGGAATTCTCCCGTTGCAGTATTGAAGGCAGCAGAATTGGCGACTAAAATGCGTTATGAGTGTTTAAGGAAAAGGCAAGATTTTGTATTTGAAACAGTCTTTTCCTCAGACGAAAAACTTGCATTTGTTGAAGAAGCAAAAAAAGCAGGATTTTTTATTCGCATTTTTTTTGTCTGTACAAATAATCCTGAGATAAATGTACGGCGTATTACACAGCGCTATTTGAATGGAGGGCATGAAGTTCCCATTTCCAAAATTATTTCCCGTTATTATAAATCGTTATTGAATATAGGCAAAGCAATATCCTTGGTTGATAGGGTATATGTCTACGATAATTCAATAGAAAATCAAATTCCTCGATTATTGTTCCGCACTGTAAACGGGACCCTCTTCAAACAATATGTAGAGGAAATCCCGCAGTGGGCACAGTTCCTTATCAAATAGAGAATGAAAAGAGTCTATACCAAAACTGGAGACAAAGGAACAACAGGTATTCATGGTGGCATGCGCGTGCCGAAAGACGATATCCGTATCGAGGCAAACGGATGTCTTGATGAATTGAATGCCGTGATTGGTATCGTGCGCTCCATGCTGGCGGCAAAAGATGCCTGGCAGGAGTTGCTGCATGCTGTCCAGCGGGAACTGATGGTGGTGATGAGCCATGTGGCCACTCCCTCGGGAGTGGTGAACCCTAATCCGCTTTCTGCCGCAGAGCTCACGCTGCGCTGTGAGCAGGAGATGGATGCCATGACCGTCCTGCTGACGGACAACGGCTACTTCCTTTTGCCTGGTGGCACTCCCATATCAGCCCAACTGCAGTTTGCCCGTACCGTGGCCCGCCGTGCCGAACGCCGTTTGTGGACACTCCATCGCCAAGACCCCGTGAACGAGGATATTCTGCGCTTCATCAACCGCCTTTCGGACTTGTTCTTCGTCATGGCCCGCATGGAGATGCAGCGGCAGGACTGGCCGGAGGAGAAATGGCAAGAGTTTGCCTACAAAAGGAAAAGACAGTAAGCACTTATCGCTAACCGCCGGGAAGCTGTTTTCAGCATAGGGGTTCTATTTGCTGTCCGAGCCTTAAATCATACAGACATGCCCGTACTTCCGCTTCGCTGCCGATATGCTTTCCTGCATCGTCGGACAGCTTCACGCATTCGCGCCATTCCTGGTTGACGTTCATCTTGCATTGCGTCAGTTTCATTACGATGTTGGAGGGCTTGAATCCGGTATCATTCGTCAGATTGGTGCCGATGCCGAAGGAGCAGCGGATTTTGCCCCTGCAATGCTCCTGGATGTCGAGTGCCTTGCCAAAATCGAGCGCATTGCTGAAGACGATGGTTTTAGTGGTAGGGTCGATACCCAGTTCGCGGTAGCGGGCAACGAGCTTGTCGGTGAAATCGAATTCATCGCCGGAGTCGCAGCGTACACCGTCGAATAGTTTGGCCTGCTTGCGGCTCAGGTTACTTAAGAAAATGCCGGAGGTATAGGTATCGGACAGTGCGATGCCCAAGTCACCGTCGTACACGTTCACCCAGTTTTCCAAGGCCATGTAGTTGGCGTGTTTGTCGCCGAACTGTGCGCCGTGGAACATGAACCATTCATGCGGATGCGTCCCCATAGGCTTCATGCCGTATTTCATGGCGAAGTGGCAGTTGGAAGTCCCGGTACAGTATTCGGCGGCTTCCTTCAGACGGTCTATGACTTTGTCCTGTACCTCGAACGAGAAGCGTCTCCGGGTGCCGAACTCCGAAAAATACAGCTGGTGTCGGTTGGAGAGTGCCACCTTTTCGGACAGTTTGCAGAGTATGCCGTCCATGTCGGCCACGTTTCCCAAAGAACGGTTCTTTATTTCGGATACGATGGAAAGCAGGGGGACTTCGTAAAGGGTGGCCTTGTACAGATAGTCCGTGATTTCAATGTTCAAGTGCCGGTCCTCGTCCAGATGGATGCTTACCTTCTCCGGCTGGAAGCGGAAGGAGGAGAGCCACTCCCAATAGACCCTCGGCAGGAAACGGCAGTGGCGGGTCATGTATTCCAGCTCTTCGGCAGTAAGTACGGTCTGTGCCAGGCTGTCCACCGCCTTTTGCAGTTCCTTCAGAAACGTGTCCGTATAGGCGGTGTCGTCTCTGTCCTTGAAGCTGAAAGTGCCCATGGCATAGGGAAACAATTTGATGTAGGCATACGAGGTGGTGAATTTGTAAAGGTCTGTATCGAGTATGGTATGAATCATGGCAAAATATTCTTTAGTTATGATGTTCGATTTTGGGGATGAAGATAGTGAAAATTTCTTATTTGACCAGCCTCTATCTGTTAACAACGGCATATTCCTATTAAACCATGTTATAAATAAGACCGTTATGAGCTGAAATTTTGGAGAATTCGGAGGAGTCCGTATATTTGCAATGTGTTTTTCATAGTATTAGATTTAAGGTT
>ENA-OPEK01000449-OPEK01000449.1-human-gut-metagenome-genome-assembly--contig:-NODE-449-length-11299-cov-1.785041_pt1 | contig 11299 bp, 6 predicted proteins | sample MGYA00241636_ERZ501535 | MGnify/ENA primary metagenome ERZ501535 (study PRJEB25962, sample SAMEA2042425) | human gut metagenome | biome: human gut; feature: human-associated habitat; material: faeces...
GCTGGCTATCAACGACTATTGGAAAGAGGTAGGCGGGCTGAATATGTTGCCGGGAACCAACCGCTCCAGTGACCGCTTTGTACGCGCATCGTTCTACATCAATGCCATTCCGCAAACAGCGGATGCAAAGATTGCCGTACCCAGTGTATTGAGCGTAATGCGCAATGTTTCTGTACCGTTCGGTATCACCACACCGGACAAGCCCCATATCTCCTCCACCCGTTGGCGTTCTGTATCCGACCAGAAGAACAAAGTATATTATTTTGAGTCCACACTGACCCCTAACTTGTTCTGGCTCGACCTGAAAAAAATCGATTTTAGCCCGAATGCAGGAATCAAGAAACTCTCACTGACAAACGGAGAAATCTATGCCGGAGATGCCATAAAGGATTTGAAAGACAGCAAAGGATTTGTATTTCTTTTCCAGACGCCGGTAATGTAGCACAGCCCCTACACATAGCCCCTCAATAATGGATGCTTCCCACTTCTTTCTATAAGAGAAAGCAGGGAAGCATTTATTTTTCTCATTATTTTTGTGTACGTTTGCAGATACATACTCAATGCAGCAATTTACATGGAATTATTAGTATACAAAGCCTCTGCCGGCTCAGGCAAGACCTTTACGCTGGCTGTGGAATACATCAAGCATTTGATAATCAATCCACGCGCCTACCGGCAGATACTTGCCGTAACCTTCACCAACAAGGCTACGGCAGAGATGAAGGAGCGCATACTGACACAGCTTTACGGTATCTGGAAGGGAGCACCTTCTTCCGAAGCATACTTGGAGAGAATTAAAAATTATAAATTAAAAATTAAAGAAGAAGGCGGGGACGGATTGACGGACGGGGAGATTCGTCAACGGGCCGGCATGGCACTGCAATACATGCTGCATGACTACAGCCGTTTCCGCGTGGAAACCATCGACTCCTTTTTTCAATCTGTGATGCGCAACCTTGCCCGCGAACTGGAACTGAGTCCTAACCTGAACATAGAGCTGAACAACAGTGAAGTGCTGAGTGATGCCGTAGACAGCCTCATCGAGAAGCTTACCCCCACTTCTCCCGTGCTGGCATGGCTGCTGGACTACATCGACGAGCGCATCCGCGACGACAAACGCTGGAACGTATCGAATGAGGTGAAAAGTTTCGGACGAAACATCTTCGATGAAAGCTACATAGAACGCGGCGAAAAACTACGGCAATGCCTTCGTACTCCGAACACGTTGAAACTCTACCGGGATGTGCTGCGCGATATGGAAACCGAGGCTCTGGAACAGATGAAAAGTTTCTACGACCAGTTTGAAGGCGAACTGGAAGGGCATGCCCTCACTCCCGAAGACTTGAAAGGCGGAACGCGAGGCATAGGCAGTTATTTCCGTAAATTGCGTGACGGACGGCTATCAGACAAAGATGTGCTGAACGCCACCCTGCAAAACAGCCTGGCAGATGCAAAAAACTGGGCAACGAAAACATCCTCACGGAAGGACGACATCATCTGTCTGGCAAAAACCAGCCTGATACCTCTACTGCAGGAAGCCGAAAGAATGCGTCCGCAACGCAACCGCACCCTGAACAGTTGCCGTCTCTCGCTCCAGCATCTCAACAAACTACAACTCCTCAACCATATTGACGAAGAGGTACGTACACTGAACCGAGAACATAACCGCTTTCTACTTTCGGACACCAACGCCCTGCTGCACAAATTGGTGCGCGAGGGTGACTCTTCGTTCGTCTTCGAGAAAATCGGCGCCAACATACGCAACGTCATGATTGACGAATTCCAGGACACCAGCCGCATGCAATGGGACAACTTCCGTCTGCTGTTGCTCGAAGGACTTTCGCAAGGAGCTGACAGTCTGATTGTGGGAGATGTGAAGCAGTCCATCTACCGCTGGCGGAACGGGGACTGGGGAATACTGAACAGCTTGGGAAATAAAGAATTAAACTTAAACTCCTTCCCCGTCCGTGTGGAAACCCTAAAAACAAACCGGCGTAGCGAAACCAACATTATCCGTTTCAACAACCAGGTATTTACCGCTGCCATAGACTACCTCAATGCATTACACCTGAACGAACTGAAAGAGGATTGCCTACCCCTGAAACGCGCTTATGCCGACGTAGTGCAGGAATCGCCCAAGAGCACGGAGTACGGCTACGTAAAAGCCACCTTCCTTGAACCGGACGATGAACACAACTATACAGAGCAGACCCTTCTCGCTTTAGGAGAAGAGGTGCAACGGCTGCTGGAAGAGGGCGTAACACTGAATGATATCACCATCCTTGTCCGCAAGAACAAGAATATCCCGCCGATAGCCGACTATTTTGACAAAGAACTGCATCTTTCTGTCGTGTCCGACGAAGCTTTCCGTCTGGATGCCTCCCTTGCCATCTGCATGCTGATGGATGCCCTGCGCTGCCTATCGAATCCGGAGAACAAGATTGCGGAGGCTGCGCTGATGGAGAATTACAAATTACAAATGACAAATGACGAGCAGTCGGGATTCATCATAGCCACTCCCCTGCCCGAAACCTTTACCTCCCGACGGGAAACGCTGCGCTTGATGCCTTTGTATGAGTTACTGGAAGAACTGTTCAGCATCTTCGGCATGAGCCGCATTGAAAAGCAGGATGCCTACCTCTTCTCCTTCTTCGATGCTGTGACGGAGTATCTGCAAAGCAATTCTTCCGAACTGGACAGCTTCATCCGCTACTGGGACGAAACCCTTTGCAGCAAAACCATCCCCAGCGGTGAGATGGACGGCATACGCATCTTCTCCATCCACAAGTCCAAAGGACTGGAATTCCATACCGTACTGATTCCCTTCTGCGACTGGAAGCTGGAGAACGAAACCAACAACCAGCTGGTGTGGTGCGTCCCACCGGAAGAGCCTTATAATGCCATCAGCTTAGTGCCGGTGAACTATTCCACCACCATGGCGGAATCCATATACCGGCAGGACTATCTGCACGAACGTCTTCAGCTGTGGGTGGACAATCTGAATCTGCTGTACGTGGCCTTTACCCGTGCCGGCAAGAACCTCATCCTCTGGAGCCGGAAGGAACAGAAGGGAACCATGTCCGAACTCCTTGCCAACACCCTGCCCCGCATAGCCAAAGACGGAGCAGGCAGTTGGGACGAAGAGGCTGCCATATACGAGAACGGCAGGATTTGCCCTTCCCCCGTCCCCGTCTCACAGCATGACGCAGACAACCCTGCTAACGACGAAGCTAAACCTCTATACTACGAACAGAAACCTCTATACTGCGAACGTAAACCTGAGGTTTACGAACAGCAACCAGTCAACAGACTTTCGCAAAAGCCGGTTAAACTTCCCGTCCACATGGAGAGTATGCTCCACGACATCGAGTTCCGGCAATCCAACCGTTCGGCAGACTTCATAGCAGGAGTGGACGAAGCAGAGTCCAGCCAGCGCTTCATCAACCGGGGACGTTTGCTGCATACCCTATTCTCTGCCATCGAAACGGAAAAAGACATTGACAATGCCATCAGCCAGCTCGTCTTTGAAGGTGTGATTGGACGGAGTGAGACGGAAGAAGAAATACGCAATCTCACCCAACGCGCTTTCTCCCTGCCTCAAGTCAAGGACTGGTATTCAGGAACGTGGCAGCTATTCAATGAATGCGACATCATCTGGCAGGAAAACGGTGAACTGCGGACACGCCGCCCGGACCGCGTGATGATGCGTGGCGAAGAAATCGTAGTGGTGGACTTCAAGTTCGGAAAGCCAAACAAGAAGTACAACAAGCAGGTGCAGGGATACATGCAACTGCTGGTCCGCATGGGGTATGTCGCAGAAAATATACGGGGTTACTTGTGGTATGTAGAGGAGAACAACATAGAACCGGTATAACTCACTCCCCATCCACTATTAATTATCAATTATCAACTAAATCATGGAAACATTCCTCCAACTGGTCGCCCGCGACCTTTACGCCAAAATAGGAAACGACCTCTCGCGCACCGCCATCGTTTTCCCCAACAAACGTGCCAGTCTGTTCTTCAACGAATATCTGGCAACTGAAACGGACCGCCCTTTGTGGTCGCCTGCCTACGTCAGCATCAGCGAACTGTTCCGGCAACTCTCTCCATTGAAGTCCGGCGACCCTATCCGCCTGGTATGCGAACTGTATAAGGTGTTCCGCGAAGAGACCCGCAGCGAAGAAACTCTGGATGACTTCTACTTCTGGGGAGAACTGCTCATCAGCGATTTCGATGACGTAGACAAAAACCTTGTAGATGCCGACAAACTCTTCAGCAACCTGCAAGAACTGAAGAACATTATGGACAATTACGACTTCCTCGACCAAGAACAAGAAGAAGCCATCCGCCAGTTCTTCCAGAACTTTTCCATAGAAAAGCGCACGGAGCTGAAAGCCAAATTCATCTCCCTCTGGGATAAACTGGGCGACATCTACCGCCACTACCGCCGCAATCTTACAGAACTGGGCATCGCCTACGAAGGCATGATGTACCGCAATGTCATGGAGCAACTCGACACCGACCGACTGCGCTACGACCGCTATGTATTTGTCGGCTTCAACGTGCTAAATAGAGTAGAAACCCGTTTCTTCCAGCTCTTGCAGGATGCCGGGAAAGCAATGTTCTATTGGGATTACGACGTGTTCTACACCCGTCTTCCCCTTGAGCAAAAGCCGCCCTATACCCACGAAGCAGGCGAATTCATCCTCCGCAACCTAAAGCTGTTTCCCAACCAACTGCCCGAAACTTCTTTTGATGTACTGCGGAAACCCAAGAACGTACGCTTTATCTCCGCTTCTACCGAAAATGCACAAGCCCGCTACTTGCCGCAATGGATTAGGGGGAATGAAAAATTAAGAACCCCTTCTTCATTCAAAGACACTGCCGTTGTCCTTTGTAACGAATCCCTACTGCTTCCCGTCCTCCACTCCATTCCGGCAGATGTAAAGAACGTCAACATCACAATGGGATTCCCCCTTGCCCAAACTCCGGTATACAGCTTTATCAACGCCCTTGTAGAGCTACAGACTACCGGCTACCACACAGGTACCGGACGATATACTTACGAGACCGTACTCACCCTGCTGAAACATCCTTATACCCGGCAGCTTTCCTCCCATGCCGAAGTACTGGAAAGACGGCTTACGCAGGACAACCGCTTCTATCCCCTTCCCTCGGAGCTGAAGCAGGACGCATTTCTTGAACAAGTCTTTACACCACAGAACGGCATTGCCGCCCTATGCAGCTACCTCACCGAACTGCTTCGCGAAGTGGCCGTCCTCTACCGCCAGGAAAAAGACGTGGAAGACATCTTCAACCAGCTGTACCGCGAGTCTCTGTTCAAAAGCTACACCCTCGTCAATCGCCTGCTCAGTCTGATAGAGACCGGCGAACTGAGTGGCGTGCGCACAGACACGCTGAAGCGACTGCTGAACCGGCTGCTTACCTCTGCCAACCTCCCCCTCCACGGAGAGCCCGCCATCGGCATGCAAGTAATGGGTGTGCTGGAAACGCGTAACCTCGACTTCCGCAACCTCATCATGCTCTCCCTCAACGAAGGGCAATTGCCCAAAGCCGGAGGCGACTCCTCCTTCATCCCCTACAACCTGAGGAAAGCCTTCGGCATGACCACCATAGAGCACAAGAATGCCGTCTATGCCTACTACTTCTACCGCCTCATCCAACGGGCAGAAAACGTCACCTTATTATATAACACCTCTTCGGACGGACTGAACCGCGGGGAAATGTCCCGCTTCATGCTGCAATTCCTGGTAGAGTCGCCGCACAACATCTCCCTTGAGTACCTTGAAGCCGGACAATCTCCACAGCAAGCCCGGGAAATTGAGATTCACAAGACACCGGAGATGTTGCAACAGATGTTCGACGCCTACAACATCCACCAACGTCCCAAAGCGTTCTTCTCCCCCTCTGCCCTCAATGCCTATCTGGACTGCCGCCTGAAATTCTACTACCGATACGTAGCCGGCCTGAAAGCTCCCGATGAAGTAAGCGCCGAGATAGACTCCACCCTCTTCGGCACCATCTTCCACCGTTCCGCCGAACTGGTGTACAACGAACTGACAGCCAACGGACGGGAGATACGTAAAGACGACCTGGAACAATTACTGAAAGACGATGTTCGCCTGCAAGCCTATGTGGACAATGCTTTTAAAGAAAAGTTCTTCCATGTGCCCCTTACGGAGCAACCGGAATATAACGGTACGCAGCTTATCCATTCCAAAGTCATTGCCTCTTACCTGCGCCAGCTTCTGCGCAATGACCTGCAATATGCCCCGTTCCGTATGGAGGGTATGGAACAGGACGTCAGAGAAATGATGGAAATAGATACTCCGCAAGGAAAGCTTGCCTTACAGATAGGCGGTACCATCGACCGCCTGGACAGCAAAGGAGACACGCTACGTATCGTGGACTACAAGACAGGCGGTACTCCCAAGACTCCTGAAAATATAGAACAACTGTTTACTCCCGCCGACAACCGTCCCAACTATATTTTCCAGACGTTTCTGTACGCCGCCATCCTCTGCCGCAAGCAATCGCTGAAGGTAGCCCCTTCCCTACTTTACATCCACCGGGCAGCTTCCGAAAGCTACTCCCCGGTCATCGAAATGGGAGCGCCGCGACAACCCAAGGTACCGGTCAACAACTTCGCTTTCTTCGAAGACGAGTTTCGCGAACGGCTGCACGGACTCCTGCAGGAGATATTCAGCCAAGAAGAAACATTCAGCCAAACAGAGGATACCCGGAAATGTGAATATTGCGATTTCCGCAGTCTGTGTAAGAGATAAAAAAACAGACCATCCGTTCATAAGAAACAGATGGTCTGCACGACCGTAACAGACGGTCTATTTGAGTCTGACGGATGGTCTGTTTTACTTCAACGGACCATCCGTTCTATTTTCTTCGTTATCACTTCTTCACCGGAATAGAGAAGCTGAATATGGAGCCTTCGCCTTCCTTGGAAGTAAACCACAGTTTACCGCCATTCTTCACGACAAAATCCTTGCATAGCAACAAGCCCAGTCCCGAGCCTTCTTCGTTGTTCGTGCCGAACGTGCTGAAATGCGTATCAGTATGCAACAACTTCTTCTGCCCCTCCTCGCTGATGCCACAGCCATAATCCTGAACGCTGACAACTGCCATACCATCTACTTCCTCCATCTTCACCAGTACCTCTGAGTTCTCCTTACTGAACTTAATGGCATTACTCAACAAGTTACGGACCACTGTCTTCAGCATGTCAATATCAGCGTTGACCATCATTTTTTCCGGTTTCATCTCGTGGATTCTTATCTTCTTCAGGCTTGCCACCATACTGAAAATCTCAATGACACCGTCTGTCACTTCGACGAGGTCCACATCCTGATAAACCACGTTCAACTTACCGATTTGACTCTTTGTCCATTTCAGCAGGTTATCCAGCAATGAAAACACATCCTCCGTAGTCTGATTAGCCATCGTCAGAAGCTCGTACATTTCGGCGCCAATTTTCTCAGATGGCAAGTTCAATATCAGCATATTCAGCACCATTTTGATGGATCCCATCGGAGAACGTAAGTCATGGGCAATCACCGAATAAAGCTTGTCACGCCCGGCAATAGTACGTTGCAGTTCTTCCGTCTTACTCAAAATCAACCGTTTGGCAGCTACCAAAGATATTTGGTGGGTAACACGGATAATCAATTCCTCCTTATTGAAAGGCTTAGAGATGAAGTCATTCGCGCCAACCTGAAACCCCTTCACAATATCTGCCGTACTATTCAGTGCGGTCAGAAAGATGATTGGAATATCAGCTGTATTCGGATTTGACTTTAAATGTTGAGCTACTTCAAAACCACTCATGTCCGGCATCATTACGTCAAGCAAAACCAAATCAGGATTTTCCTTTTCCACCTGTTCCAACGCTTGCCGCCCGTTACTTGCAGTAGCAATCGCGAATTTCTCATTTGTCAAAAGCACTTTCAACAATAAAACGTTTGACATCACATCGTCAACGATGAGAATCTTGTATTCGGAAGGATTTATTTCCATGTTCATCTTTCTATATTGTTTTTCCCGTTATCAAAATTACTATTTAGTTAGGAACGATATTCCTTAAAATACTCTATTATATACTGTAAACCCTCTTCCAGCTCTATAGTCGGTTCCCAGCCCAACTTTTCCTTTGCCAGAGTGATGTCCGGCTGACGCTGTTTGGGATCATCATGAGGCAGTGGCTTGAAAATCAGTTTCGACTTGGAATTCGTCAGCCTAATGACCTTTTCCGCCAGTTCCAATATGGAGAATTCATTCGGATTTCCCAAGTTTACCGGACCGATAAAATCGTCCTCCGTGTTCATCATCCGCACCATACCTTCTATACAGTCATCTACATATTGGAAACTTCGCGTCTGATTACCCGAACCGTATATTGTAATATCCTGGTTCTGCAATGCTTGAACCACGAAATTGGAAACCACCCGTCCGTCATTCGGCAACATCCGAGGACCGTACGTATTGAATATACGGATAATCTTGATCCGCACTCCATTCTGGCGGTGATAGTCCATAAACAATGTCTCGGCACAACGCTTCCCTTCATCATAACAAGAACGGAGGCCAATTGGATTTACATTTCCCCAATAACTTTCCACTTGGGGATGAATAACGGGGTCACCGTACACTTCGCTGGTAGAAGCCTGCAATATCTTGGCATTCGTCTTTTTGGCCAGTCCCAGCATATTGATGGCGCCCAATACAGAAGTCTTGATGGTTTTAATGGCATCATATTGGTAGTGGATGGGAGAAGCAGGACAAGCCAGATTATAGATTTCGTCCACATCTGCCTCATAAGGGGTTTCCACATCATGCAGTACAAATTCAAAGCGGGGATTGCTCTTCAGATGAGTGATATTTCCTTCCGAACCGGTGAAAAGATTATCCAGACAAATCACCTGATGCCCGTCGTTTATCAATCGGGTACAAAGATGAGAACCTATAAAACCAGCACCGCCACTAACCAAAATTTTCTTCATGTAATGTTTTTTATAGTGCCTTAAAGCACATAGGACCTATTCTGTTTGTTTTGATGCTGACAAATGTAGGCGATTTGACTAAATTATGCAAGTTTGCAACGAAATATTTCACTTGTTAATGAATATAAAGAGGCAGATTAAAAAATCCACCCCTGAAATATTCATTTATTTATCCGCCACATACTCTTCTTTCTTATCCGGAATGCTGAAGTTCTTGTTCGCAAACAAGTCTGCCAGACCCGAAATTTGCTTTAAACGCAACACTTCGTCGCGATCCATTCCGATATTCTTCATTATCCATTCATCAGACATACCGGCTCTGTCCAATTCCGCAACAATATGGCACATCAACTCGATATTATGCGTACCACGGGCACGATTATGACGGATAGTGGACGCCATACGGTTGGAAAGTTCCTTGTCAATCACGACCACGGGAAGCAACCCGTTTTCGCGCTGATAAATTCTTTTGGATGTCTTCAACACCTGATAACGGTGGTAACCGTCCACCAGGATGTAGTTATCCTCTTCCTCATCATAGTAACAGACACAAGGCATGGTGAAACCATCTTCCCAGATGGAAAGCTCCAGAAGCTTCATTTCGGGCGGTGCCACTACATTCGGATTGTAATCGTTTGCTTGTATTTTCTCTATTGGAATTGCCCTTACGTTATATACCGGACTTTTATCTACGCTCATAACATCATATTTTTGAATTGTTCCATTATCTTGTCTCTTTTGTATGCCTCTTCCTTGTTCAAGGCAAAACCCATGTACTTGCAGGCATGGTCATTCTTCAGGATGCATATGCACATCCGCTTATAAGTGGGAATTTCCCGGAATTCCGCGATGTCAATATCATCCAGATAATCCATGCGCACCGGCTTCTTGTTTGTCTTGTAATTCGTGGTATTTATCACTTCAATGGACACTCCTGCATCCCTCAGCTTCTGGATGGTCTCGTCAGCCAGACACCCCCCTTTTGTACGCCAGAATTCAATGCTGACGGTAAGCTTTTTCAAGTAGTTCCTCCGGGTCTCTTCCGGCAAGGTGGAAAGCAGGAACTGCATAAAGCCTTTCCACGTATACCCTTCGGGCAGTCGGACCGTCTGCCACCCCATAGCACGCGTCCCTCCGTAAATACCGGTAAAGTTCACCCCGTTGACCCGCCCTATCATTCTTCCCCAAGTATTCGGGTCGATGACACGATACAGCTTCAGGCTCTCTTGTGCCTCACAAAGAAAAGGGCTTGCCACACGCTGGCGTTCGATATTGACTCCGGCTTTATAATATAGGTCATACAAATGGTTATAGTCAAAGCCGAATTTGCCATTGGCCGTCCAGATATCCGTCGTCTTCCAATCATAAATGGGATAAGCATTGAAAATGTCATTGCCTATCTTCGAGGTCCAGCGGTAATTGTGGTACATCTGATACTTCCGGTTCAGATGGATGCTGCGCCAGCGGTTAAAACTCTCTTGCGTACGGATGCCTATGAGAAAGCAGGCACGCACTCCATCCTTCTTCTCATGCAGCCATTTGGCAAAGTGCATCTGGAACTCATAATCCCACATTTCGGGAGTGTAGAAAGGAAACGTCTCTTTAGTGAGGCAGCCTTTCGGCATCTTCCTTACCCAAATGTCCTCCAAATCCTCCTGCCACGGACGCCAGTAACTCTGGTACATCGACGTACAAGTCGTTACACGGAAAGGCACACAAACACGATACACCTCCAATATATCCTTATTCGCCTCCAATACCCGGTCCACATAATCAATGGTCATGCTGTACTGTATCTCATAGTCCATATGGAATACACACAGTTTACGGTTCAGCCGGTTCCGGCGGATATAGTCTATGCACAAATTCAGCAACACTCCACTATCTTTTCCTCCCGAAAAAGAGACGCATATCGTGTCAAATTCCCTAAAAATCACATCAAGACGTTCTTGCGCCAGTTCATACACATTTTTGGGTGTAGCCATAATTATCTGTTTTTCTTCATTTTCACATAACGGGTCCATACCTTGTCTTCCAAAAAGCCCAGCTCGCTGAAGACATCCCTATCTTCAACAAAGCTAACAGCCGTCAGACTACTCTCCTCGCCCTGCTTCTCAAGTACCTTTTCCAGAAGCAATTTTAGCGTGTCAACATTCCTTTCCTTAATATAATAGTTGTTGATGACACATTCATACTTCTTGTGCTCCACCGGCACAAAACCTACAACATGTTTATTATCCAGAGCAACAAACCACTCGTACTCT
>ENA-OPEK01000460-OPEK01000460.1-human-gut-metagenome-genome-assembly--contig:-NODE-460-length-11192-cov-1.871689_pt1 | contig 11192 bp, 6 predicted proteins | sample MGYA00241636_ERZ501535 | MGnify/ENA primary metagenome ERZ501535 (study PRJEB25962, sample SAMEA2042425) | human gut metagenome | biome: human gut; feature: human-associated habitat; material: faeces...
TCTCAACCACAATAGCTCCCAAACCACCAAACTGACTATGCTCTTCCACAGTGATAATTCTTCCGGTTTCTTCTGCCGCTTTCTTGATAGCTTCCACATCAACAGGCTTTATGGAAGACATATCCAACACACGTGCCTTAATGCCTTTCTCCTGTAACATCAAACCAGCTTGATAAGCATGATAAACCGTTTCTCCGGCGGCAATGATGGTCAGGTCCGTACCATCCAGCAGCATATTAGCTTTTCCCAGAACAAAATCAAAATCATCATTCTCATACACATCGGGAACAGCAGCTCTTCCTACACGTACATACACCGGTTCGGGATAATCGACCAATAGCTTGACCAACTTACGTGTCTGACGGGCATCACAGGGGAGAACGATATTCATTCCCGGAAAAGTTCTTAATACGGCAATATCATGCAGACTATGATGAGTAGCCCCTAAAGCACCGTATGCGACACCACCACTCACTCCCAATATCTTCACATTATTCTGACTGTAAGCCAAATCAACTTTCACCTGTTCCAAGCTACGGGCCACATAGAAGCAAGCCGGGCCACATACAAACACTTTTTTTCCGCTATGTGACAAACCTGCTGAAATTCCTACCGCATCCTGTTCGGCTATTCCACATTCTACAAACTGTGCGGGTAATTCTTTTGCAAAATCTCCCAAAGTAACAGAACCCCTGGCGTCTGTTGTAACCGCCACAATATCTTTATCCTGACGAGCCAACTCCAGCAATGTATCTGTAAAGCTCTTTCTGCACGCTATTATATTATTTGCCATTGTTTTCTTTTTCTAGTTTTTCAATTCTTTCGGATATCTCACGAACAGCCTCTTCATATTGTTCGGCTGTAGGCACGCCATGATGCCATTTTGCAATGCCTTCCATATAAGATACTCCTTTCCCTTTTGTAGTATGGGAGATAAGCAAATGAGGCTTTTTATTCGTATAATCAATAGAATGGAAAGTCCGGATGATATCTTCCATTTCATCCCCATTCATTTCCAACACATCCCAGCCGAAAGCAGTCCAGCGGTCACGCATACTCTCCAATGACATGACCTCCTCGGTTGTACCGCTGATCTGCAAACGATTACGGTCAATAATGGCTACCAGATTATCCAATTTATATTGGTTTCCTGCCATAGCAGCTTCATATATCGAACCTTCCCCTTGCTCACCATCTCCCATCAGTACATACGTTTTATAATCAGCTTTATCCATTTTGGCAGCAATCGCCATTCCAACGCCTACAGACAAGCCATGCCCTAAAGCTCCCGTATTTACTTCAATACCCGGTACCTCTATAGTAGGATGACCGGACAAAATAGACCCGAACTCACCTAAAGTATCGGTTATCTCATGAGAAATAAAGCCTTTTGCCTCAAGAGTAACATATAAAGCCTCCACACAGTGTCCCTTACTCATTACAAAACGATCTCTTTTCGTTTCCTTTGGTTTATCCGGCCAAACACGCATTATATCAAAATAAAGTGCTGTAAGCACGTTAAGACACGATAGATCACCTCCAATGTGCCCTGCTTTTGCTTTATACACAATCTCAACCAATCGTTTCCGATTCTTTTCCGATTGTAATTCTAACGTTTCAACTTGCATATTATTATCATTTACTTTCTTATTCTTTCGCAAATAACGGAATTCAACCGGAATTATCCAACATTAAACGAAATAAAATGAAATTCAATTTGATTATATTAACAATATATTTCCATATAACCTATAAACCGGAACAATTAATTTATTCTGTCAACAAGGTTATATCTCTATATAAATAAGACTCTTCGATCGTCTCTTTTGTACCCAGCAGAACAGTTATAAAAAAAGAAGCAAACAATAAGGACAAATAGGGAAGCAAAAATCAGAGTTGATAAAAAAGGTGATCAAGAATGTATTTTCCAACATTCTCAATCACCCATATTACCTTTATTTCAGTAAGAATCAGATTACTTCGACCTCCAATTCTTTTAATCTTTCAAAATCCTCCTCGGTTATAGTACTATCTGTAATAATAGCATTTGCTAATGAAACCGAGCCTAAACTAGCAAAAGCACTGACACCTATTTTTGAACAATCAGCCACCAGATACACTTTACTGGCAGATTCTATCATAGCAGATTTCACGACCAAATCACTTAGACTAGGATAAGTCAGTTTCATATCCGAAGAAATACCAGCTGTAGCTAGAAACAATTTATTAGCGCGTATATCTTTAAATGAATCGGCCGCCATTTTTCCTGTCAAAGAAAGTGTAGGAGCCTTGAACTCACCTCCGGTAACAATTAGATTAATACCATGATTCTCACCTAAAATCAAAGCTATATTCAAAGCATTAGTAATGACTGTCAGGTCCTTATAATTCATTAAAAGCTTTGCGATCTCTGTAGTTGTAGAACCGGAATCAAGAATTATACTGTCCCCCTCCTGAATAAACTGAATAGCTTTCTGAGCAATTTCTTTCTTTTCCTCCAAATGAGTCTGATTGAACAATTGTCCGGTCTTGGCAAACGACCCTACTCCTTTCAGAAACGCACCTCCATGCTCTCTTTGGATATACCCCATTTGTTCCAAGGCTTCCAAATCCTGACGGATCGTTACATCCGTCACATTGAAAATTTTACTAAGGTCCTGAACTTTTGCATGTCCGTCTTCACGAATCAGATGCAATATCTTTACTCTTCTTTGATTGAGTGCCATATTTATTAGATTTAGAGGTTATGTTTTTTACGATATTCCTGAATATCCTTAATGGAAACAATTTTCAAACCGAATTTTGCTGCAATCTCACCTAGTTGGGGAAGACGCGCCATTGTACCATCTTCATTCAAAATTTCAACAAGAGCTCCTCCGGGTTTCAAACCTGCCATTCTTGTCATATCCAGTGTAGCTTCGGTATGTCCATTACGTTCCAATACTCCATTTTCCGCACCGTAAAGGGGGAACACATGCCCCGGACGAGCAAACTCGGAAGGATTCAGATTTCCTGCCACCAAAGCTTTTATTGTTGACGAACGGTCGAAAGCAGAAACTCCCGTAGTACAGCCATACCCTCTTAAATCTACCGACATAGTAAACGGTGTACCTAGCAATGAAGTGTTTTCTTCTGCCATCGGAGCCAGACCAAGTTCTTCACAACGTGAACGTGGCAGAGGAGCACATAACAACCCTCTGCCATGAGTAATCATAAAATTTACAATTTCAGGAGTAATCTTTTCTCCTGAAACGATAAAATCGCCTTCGTTTTCACGATCTTCGTCATCAACAACGATCAATACTTTGCCCTGGCGAATATCTTCCAATCCTTCTTCTACTGTATTTAACATTTTAGTGTATCTAGGGAGTTAATTATACCGCAAATTTAAGCTAAAACAAAAAGAATCGAAAACTATTAGCCTTTTTTATGATAAAAAAAATCAATCATCTCCTGTCAGAAGGCTTATCCCATCATTTCACCTCTGTTATTCTAAGAACAATATAAGGAGTATCCGGAATTCTTACTCCCCGATGATGTATATCAAAAACACGATAATCCAATTCCTCTGTTGTTTCAAATATCACAGGATATTCCGTGACAGTCATGGCCCACACATCAATAATCTCTACTTTAAACCGTTTATTCTTTTGCAATTTGTTATAATCTGCATTTTTTACCGGCAGATTAAAAGTCCAGAAACCTTTCACATCTTTTCCCATATTGACCAGATAATAGTCTGGTCCAGCAGTAGAAGTAACCAAGTCACGACTGATATCTGCCATCTCCAACGGATAGGGAGCAGCTTCAAGAATCGTTCTCAAAAATTTCACACGTTTCCAGCTTTCACCTTTTAAAGATCCCCCTTGCGCCCAAAAGATAGGTTCGTTCCCCTGCTGATAACATTCACCGTGAGTGACATAAATCCCACCCAACAAACCATTCAAAATAAAGTAAGTCATCTGCTGCGGACTTAACCTTCCCCAACGATAAGGTAGATTCCCTTCATACCCAACCTCATCACATATAACCGGTTTGCGATAAATTTTTCTTAAAGTAGCAGAAGCGGTAGAACTCAGTACCGGTGCCTCATCTTGTATGCTGACATGGGTAAATTCAGGCATCCAATAATCAAAATAAGTAGCCGTCGCTCCATGAATAGAACATAAATGGCGATAAGGATCATTCTCAACCACTGTTTTCGTCAACAGCTTCCAATCGTCCACAGTTTTCGCTTTTACATAATCCCACTCGTTTGCCATAGACCACCATACATTTCTAAAAGAAGCCAAACGCGCAGTAATATATTTAATATAACGTACATTCACCTCATTCGACATAGCATCAAAGCCCCATCTTCCTTTATCATAAGGATGGAAAAGGATCAAATCCGCCTCAATCCCCAAACGGTTCAGTTGGTCTATCCGTTTCTCCAAATGCTGAAAAAAAGCCGGGTCAAATCTGTCAAAGTCCCATTCTTTCCTTTCATTTCCTTCCTTATCTTTTATCGTCTTCTCCATTTCAAAAGGATAAAGCGCGGGCTCGTCTTTCACTAAAGAATAGTTTTTAGGAAACACACACATCCTTACCTTATTAAAACCGGCTTCACCAAACGATTTCAAAGTAGCCTCCTGAGTCGTTTCCTTCATATGTGTCCATGCATAGGCCGTCGTACCCATCGGATAATAACGGGTACCGTCCGCATATTTAAAATTATGTTCTCCGTCCACCAACACCATGCCATGATTATCTTTTCCGGCGGGTACCACTGTGAATGTACCTTTCCGACCATTCATAGCTCCTATACTGGAAGATGTAACATACCTCCATTCCCCGGCGACAGCAGGCATAAACCGTATCCTATAAGTATTCTCACCATCATAAAATCCTTCCACCGTTTTCTTTTCCTTTCCACAAATGAAAGTAGCGGAAAGACGTGTATCAAAAGGATTCCCTTTGGTCACCTGTTTAAAACTCAACTCAAACCGGTCCCAACATTCCACTTTGTCTTGTGCATTTACTTTTACCACAAAACTTAACAGCGTCCAAACAGCTATTACATAAAATTTCGTACTCATCCTATCATGTTTAAAAAATTATATTCATAAAAGTTTTCCGGAACATTTTCATACTGTGTCAATGAGCACAAAGATAGATTTTACCCTTGAGAACCAAAGGTAAAATCTTACATCAATAAGGTATTTTCTTGCTATTTACCTTCATAAACAGCACAAAACGGAACTTAGTTATTATTTTTATACTCAGTCAAAGTCTGATTAAATGCTTTTTTAAACGCCTTGCCAAAGTAACCGGGATCAGAGAAGCCGACGGCAAAAGCAACCTCAGAGAAAGACATACCACTTTGTATAAAACTTTTCGCTTTATTCAACCTATAATTCTTTATATATTCTATCGGAGAAATCCCCATGATACCATTCACTTTCCGATTGAATACAGAACGGCTCATATTCATGAACTCTGCCAGATCATTAACCCGCAGTCCCGGATTACTGTAATTCTCTTCCATAAACCCTACCAGCTTCTGCATAAACAGCTCATCCAAAGGAACAATTTGCGACACAGGATAAGCGATGGCTTCTAAAGGTTCTTTCTTCGGCTGAGCACCATATTTTGACAAAAAAGCCGACTGAAGCACTTTTCTTTGCCTGATCAAGTTCTCAATTCTCGATTTTAAATAATCGCTGCTGAAAGGTTTAGGTATATAATCATCAATCCCTAATTGTAAACCTTGAATACGATCCTCAACAGACGATTTTGCAGAAAGGATAATAATAGGGATATCACAAGTATTGACATTCTCCTTGATGTGCCTTATCAATTCAATACCATCCATACGCGGCATCATAATATCTGTAATAATAAAATCCGGAACTTCCTCTTCTATCTCTTCCAATGCCATCACTCCATCGGCAACTCCAACAACACGGTAAGTACCCGACAATATTTCACATATAAATTGACGCAACTCAGCATTATCCTCCACTACCATCACTTTTACTAAAGTTTCTTTTGTTGCCGGAGGCATGTCCGGCAAAGATATTTCATCATTTTGTTCCGGTTCCGCCAAGACCGTTTCCTGTTCTTCCGAAGTGTCGTTCAATATATATTCAACATTTTTATCCTGAGCATATATTTCCTTTCCCTTATGCAAAACCAGTTTGAATACACTTCCTTTCTTTACTTCACTTTCGACCTGAATTTCCCCATGCAGCATTTTAACCAACTCATTCACCAGCGAAAGCCCTATACCCGATGAAGGCTGCATGTCATTTTCCTTGGACACTGTAGTGAAACGTTCAAATATGGATGGCACTTTATCTTTGGGAATGCCAATACCTTCATCTTTTACGGCAATCGAAACAAACTGTCCGCTTTCCATCACAATCAAGGTAATCGACTTGTTATCCGGTGTATACTTAAAGGCATTGGAAAGCAAGTTAAAGATAATTTTCTCGAACTTATCACTATCTATCCACAAAAAAACAGAAGGCAACGTTGTCTGAAGAGAAAAATTTATATTTTTCTCTTCAGACAACAATCGGAAATTATCCATTATATTATGAAGCATGATAATGATATCCCGGTATTCAATAGTCAAGCCCATTTTTTTATTCTGTATCTTTCTGAAATCCAATACTTGATTAATGAGCAATAACATACGATTGATATTTTTCTGAACCAATTGAAGATGATGCCGGGTCCGGGAAGTCAAAGGCTCCTGGGACAACACTTCGGATACCGGACCGGATATAAGGGTTAAAGGAGTACGTAGTTCATGTGAGATATCAATAAAAGAACGTACTTTTATTTCCGCCAATCTTTGTTCCATATTTACCTTATGCTTCAAATAGTAAATATAGAAAAAAATATATCCGATAGCTAAAGATATCACCAAGACAACAACTATATAAAAAGCCTTAGCCCAACCGGTTTCCCAAAAGGTGGGTAATACCTGTAAAGTAACCGTTTTCACAGAGTTCATCCAAATACCATCCCCATTGGTCGCCTTTATCTGAAATTGATATTTTCCTGCCGGAAGACTTACAAAACTAACCGAGTTCTTCTTACCTATATAATACCATTGATTATCATCCAACTTATAAGCATACTCGATATCCAAGGAATTAGTATAATCCAACGCAGCAAATGAGATGGTAAAATTCCTCCGCCGGGTAGGAATCTCTAAATAATCCGCATCACTCAATACATGAGATAAATTATCCTCCGAATATTTTATACCTGTCACTACAATAGGAGCTTCATAAGTCTGCTTAACGATACTATCCGGAGAAAAGACAAGCATACCGCCTTCTGTACCCATTAAGATATCCCCTTGCCTGTCTGCAACCGGAAGACATTCACTATAATTAAAAGAACGATTGAAAAAAGTTTCTCCAAAAGACTCAAAAGTCTGATCGTGCACATCAAACAGAGTGATATCCGTTTCCGAGCCGATCCATATATTATGATTTTTATCTTCAATCAAGGCTCTAGCCAACGGAGATGTCTCTTTGCCGAACGACCGGAATCGAAGTTCATCAGATAATAAATTTGATGAAACCAACTTGCAAAGGCCACCTCCATAACAATAACAATAGATAGTTTCATCTGTCGTTCGTAAAACAGACATCACATCAGCACTACACAACCCGTCAGCCGCCTGCGGACGAGGAAGGTTAAGATAAAAACGAATATTTTCGTAATCCGAAAAATCAGAAGAAAAAGTAATCAAACCTTCTATAGTACCCACCAGCATAGTATGACCGGGTCCCTCCACCATACAACGAATACTGTTGGTACGATTAATAGGAAAACCGGACAATTTATTCTCCGCATGAATAAAACGTATCGCCCCATCTTCCTTTTCCTCAACCAAATTCAATCCGCCACCGTAAGTACCAATCCAAATACTTCCGTTATGATCCTCATCAATGCATGATATTTTATTGTCACTGATGGAATAAGGATCCGACGGATTATTCATATAATGATATACCTCATAATGATAAGGACGATTCCGAGGAACAAGCCTGAACAATCCGTTTTCCTTACTGCCAAGCCATATTGTCTGCGCCTGATCCTTCAGCATGACATAGATTCCACCTTCTGCAAAAACTGTTTCCGTTTGAGCCAGTTCCCCATCAGGCGACAAATAACCCAGCAAGTTTTTCTGTGAATCCATAATACGTATAATCCCTTTCTTTGTTGCAATCCATAAATGTTCGTCGCTATCAAACAGAAATGATTTTGTATCAAAATAATTGTCCAACTCCCTATAAGTATAGGGACTAGGCGGAAAGAACATTTTTATAAATGAGCGCTGGGATTTGATCCACAAATTATTTTGTTTGTCAACATAAGTTGTTTTAATAATAGGAGAATAAGGTATATGATTCCTTCCCGGTGTAAAATAGACTTTTAACTCCCGGCTCTTTTCGTCATAATAACTGAATATACCTTTATAAGGAATAGTCCAAACCACTCCGTTAGGATCTTCATAAATAAAGAGTTCATTTTCCGGAGAAGAAGCCATGTATCCGGAAGGAGTATTCAAATATTGTTTCACTCCGGTTTCCGGATCAAGCCGGATAATTCCCGGCAATCCGGTAAATATCCATAGAAATCCTTTAGAATCCTGATAGACTTTTCTCACAGCCGCATCGTCATGCCCCGGAAGAGAGAAATCATATTTCTCCATCGCCAGTTCAGGGAAACGGCATAGGTACAAACCTTTATCAGACAAAACAGCCAGCTGATTATCTTTCAACACTTTAATTCCGTTTATATGCTGAATCTTCTCTTGAAAAGGAACGATGTTGAATTGCATGGTATTTACATCATAATAGGCTAGCCTGCCATTCTGTGATGCAAGAAAAACAAAATTATCCATTGTTTCGAACATAGAAAAGGGATATGAACTAATGGTCCGCTTGCCAAATATGCTAACTCCCTTGTCACTAAATACCCATTCCTCTCCCTGTTTATTCAAAGACCCTACTGACTTTCCCCAGTTCCACATCATCAATAGCTGTAATATACTGAATCCCTGAAGAAACAGTACACTCTTTATCTGAAATTCTGAAACATCCTCCATTATTTAAAGTAACCCAAGTAATCCCTTTGGATAAAGGATACAAATTTTCTATTTGCAACGGAGTATTAAAATGTTGTTCATACTGTTTCAGAACATTAATCAGCTTATTTTCACGAATATCATATAAATACAGGCTATGACGATCGTATGCAATCATCCATAAATTGCCGTCGGCCGTATTCTCCAGCCGCTGCATGTGCTGGTTCAAAAGAGAATCAAACTGAAAAGTCTCGAAATCGCGTCCATCAAACCGGCTTACCCCATTCCAAGTACTAACCCATATAAAACCATTATGACTTTGAAGAATCTGCGCCGGATTACTTTGAATCAATCCATCTCTAACAGTATATTGACGTGCAACACAAATCGGTTGTCCTTTGACAAAAACAAAATGAAGAGCTAACAACAAGATGCCCCATATATATTTTAACTTTATTGTGTTTTCCATTTTATATCGATTTACCAAACAAAGTACAAAGATAACCAAATGTAGATTTCCTCCTAGAATAAATTATCAATTAGACATAAAATACAAGGTTAAAATAGAAAAAAACGGCAACTTTGGTATAAGAACCAACAGCTGCCATTTTCCCTAACTACCTTTTCACCCTATTTCCTACAAGCCTATTTATATCCCTCATTTTGTAAAAATTCGTCTTTATTCGTTATGGCGTCCAATAAAGTTTGTGGAAATGGACGCAACATATGATAAGCTTTCACATTTTTACCGGCATCAGGATTTCCGGCTTTTATCCGACGGATAAATATTTCACTTCCCATTCGTTTCAAATCAAACCAACGCAATTGTTCTCCGACCAATTCCCGAGCACGTTCATCCAATATGAAATCAATATCCTCAATGTCACTTTGAGCAACTTTCATAGCCTCCTCTTTGCCAGCCTTAGCTCTTTGGGCACGAAGAATATTCATATAAGCCAACGCATCCGCCTTGCCGGCTTTTGCTCCTGCTTCCGCCACAATTAAATACATTTCTGCCACACGGATTATAAAAGCATCCCGTGTTCCACGATCCTCGTTCACCGTAGCACGAGTAGGGTCTTCAAATTTAGAGATAGGCATACATTGTTTCTGACTTTTTACAGAACCATCTTCATGATAAATATCTGTCCGATCAAGTATCTGATAACGTCCTTTGGCCCACTGACGCTTTACCTGAGGAACAACATCTTTTGTTACCCATATAGCAGTATCCCCTTGTACCATATAAGGGTAGTTATCTCCGGTTTTTCCTCCATTAGCCTTCCATAACGAACGGAAAGTCACTTCAAAACGTTGGTCTATATTCTCGTCATAACAATCCAGCAAATAACGCGTCGGCATATAGTGATTAAAAGGACGACCATATTCTATGCTTCTGACCATACCGGGCTGGTCATCATACTTCATACAGAAAATCAAATGAGTATGGTTACCCCCTGAACGAATAATATCATTATCCATTTCCTGATTATACAACTGATTGGTAGAAGAATAATCAATATACCAAATCACTTCCTTATTGCCATTTCCATCAGAATTTTCCATATCAAATACTGAGGCAAAATCCTTTGATAACTCGAAAGGGCCATTATCAATCACTTCTTTTGCCAAAGTATAGGCTTGTTCATACAATGCTTTATCATTCAATTCACTTGCTCTAGTCAATAGCAAACGAGCCTTCAAAGCTTTGGCAGCCCACATCGTAACACGCCCTCCATCCGATTGCGCAACAGACAACCGGCTATCCATACAAAAATCCAAATCTTCAAAAATATGAGTATAAATCTCTGAAACCGAGGTTTTCCTAGGTGCCATAACAATAGACTCCGATGGCTGATCCGTATAATAAGTATCTCCAAATGTTTCCACCAGAATCCAATAATAATACGCCCGTAAGAAACGCACCTCTGCTTCTCGTTTACTGGTAAGTGCCTTATCACTGAACGGAACATTCTTTACATGATAAATGGCTGTATTACAAAAGTTGATCGCTTTGTAAAAACGGTCATAATACTCTTTACTGATAGGATTGGTCCCATCAAAATCATTCTGATAAGAAACAATGGCGGGATAATCA
>ENA-OPEK01000465-OPEK01000465.1-human-gut-metagenome-genome-assembly--contig:-NODE-465-length-11084-cov-1.735606_pt1 | contig 11084 bp, 6 predicted proteins | sample MGYA00241636_ERZ501535 | MGnify/ENA primary metagenome ERZ501535 (study PRJEB25962, sample SAMEA2042425) | human gut metagenome | biome: human gut; feature: human-associated habitat; material: faeces...
TCCTTCATTTGACCCCGGGTCTGAGACGGAAGCGATTGAACTGCAGAGCAGTAACTTAGGCGCCTCGCTCGTTATGTTTTGATCACTGAGAGGGAGCGCTTCGGATATAGGCTCCACAGGATTGTTTAGTTCCATCAAAACATCATAATTAAATTTATTTCTACAAAAAATGAGGCTTAAACAAGCCCTCAATTTCCTTCTTTATTTTGGGGTTCTCTTAGTAAGAGAACCCCAAGTTTTATTAAATGCCTGATAATATGGTTTATAGGAGTGCTTTCGACCTTGATTTTGCAAACAATCGCGAATTTGAAGCCAATTTTGAGGTCTTTTTTTAATGATGATATTTCGATATTAAGGAATTATAGTTATCTTTGCAGCGAAATGGGGTTCTCTTACTAAGAGAATCCCAAGTTTTATTAAACAGTAAAAATGAAAATCTTTTGATTGTCAGCCTATTATATCATAGGCTTGTTATTGCAACTAATTTTCCATATTTAGATTTTCATGATGCAATTTAGGTTGTACCTATTCACAGCTTATAAATAAGTATATTTTAATAAAGTAATACATTAGCAAACGTATATATCTCTTTATGCTTAGGATAATTTGAGATAAAAAAAGAGGAAGCGTCCTCTCCCGAGATTACGCTTCCTCCATCCATACTAATTAAATCTTAATTTTGCAGTCTGAAGACTACAGGAACAGTGTATTTCACCCTCACTGCTTTTCCTCTTTGCTTGCCGGGCTTCCATTTTGGCATGGAACTGATCACGCGGATTGCTTCCTTGTCCAGATACGGATCCACGCTCTTCACCACTACCGGATTCAGAATCTCGCCATGAACACCCACAATAAACTGTACCACAACCTTACCTTGAACTCCCTGCTCGGCACTGACAGTAGGATATTTGATGTTTTCACTCAAATACTTCATCAAATCAGCAGTACCATCACGAAACATCGGCATCTCTTCCACCACCACAAATTCCACATTTTCATCCACTACTTCCTCGGGTACTTCAACAGGAATGGGTATAATAACAGGAGCGTCCGTAGGGTCCGAAGCGGCAATATCGCCTTCTATTTCCGTCGAGTTATCATCCACTATGTTGAGCTCATCCGGGTTGACGGCAACCGGAGGTGGCGGTGGGGGCAGAGGTTTATCCTGATTGTAGGTTACAGGAACTAATTCTTCAAAGAAATCCGGGTCACTGACTAGATCACTGATCGTGTAAGTTACATTACGTTCAGTCCATTCGAACGAAACAAACATAAACGACAGCGTCACAATGAGACCCATGAACAGCCAACGGGACTTGCCCTTTTCAAGGTCGGCTCTTCGTGTTTTTTTCACTTCCATAACAAGTGTTTTTTAATTAGACAATATGTGAGTAAAAATCTCAGTGTCCGCTTTTAAACTGGAAGTAAGATAGTTAAAATATAGATAAGTTAAAAGAAAAAGGAACGTCTTATATTATTTTTTAATATAAAACACCCCAAATTCAATTCCGTTAAACAATTAATTAAAAATCAGCTGTTTATTTAGTTAATATTCAATTTTACGTTAACATATCCTGCTTACTCTACGGCAATGCCGGTTTCCGCCAATACAGACATCTTTTATCACAAACTCACTATCTCCTGCAGAATACCTACCGCAGTCTCTACCGTTTCCACATTCTTGACTACCATACTACGCTTGCCGTTCTGCTCACGCAAATTGCAGTAACGCGGATTCTTGCTCATGTAATCAATCACCTTGCCAAAAGCCGCACTTTGATAATAAGGACTTTCCTGATTACTGATAAAGAACAAAGTCATTCGTCCGGCTTTCAAGAATACTTTTTCCACCCCCAACCGTTTAGCCAATCTGCGCAAAGGTACGATACGCAGAAGTTCCAGCCCTTCGGGAGGAACCTTTCCGAAACGGTCCTCCAACCGTGCCTTGAAAGCGAGCAGGTCCTTATCCAATTCCAATCCGTCCAGTTCACGATAAAGCAACATACGTTCGCTGCTGCTGGGGATATACTCATTAGGGAAAAGCAATTCCAAATCACTTTCCACCTGACATTCATCCACAAAGTTCTCGCCACTGATTTTCTCTTCTCCCGCTGCCTGCAACTCCTCTGCGTAAAGATCGGCAAACTCATCCTCTTTCAATTCCTTCACCGCTTCAGCCAATATCTTCTGATAAGTTTCATAGCCCAAATCGGCAATGAAACCACTCTGCTCCGCCCCCAGCATATTTCCTGCTCCACGGATATCCAAATCCTGCATGGCTATATGAATACCGCTGCCCAGATCACTGAAATTTTCAATGGCTTGAAGACGACGCTTTGCCTCAGGAGTCAGTGAAGTCAACGGAGGCGCCAACAAATAACAGAATGCTTTTTTATTGCTTCTTCCCACACGTCCACGCATCTGGTGCAAATCACTCAAGCCAAAATTCTGCGCCTGGTTGATGATAATCGTATTGGCATTCGGTATGTCAATGCCACTCTCGATAATGGTGGTTGCCAGCAGCACATCATAATCATAGTTCACAAAGTCGAAAATAATCTTTTCCAGCTTTTCGGGCTCCATCTGTCCATGACCTATGCAGACACGGCAATCGGGTATATTCCGCTTGATCATGGCTTCCAATTCTACCAGATTCTGTATGCGGTTATTGACAAAGAATACCTGTCCGTTACGGCTCATTTCAAAATTGATCGCTTCCGTTATGATATCTTCATTAAAGGTATGCACCTCTGTCTGAATGGGATAACGGTTGGGAGGCGGAGTCTGAATAACAGAAAGATCACGGGCGCCCATTAACGAGAACTGCAAAGTACGGGGGATGGGGGTAGCGGTCATAGTAAGTGTATCCACATTCACTTTCATCTGACGCAACTTCTCTTTCACACTTACTCCGAACTTCTGTTCCTCATCAATGATCAGCAATCCTAAATCTTTGAACTTAACGCTTTTACCGATGATTTTATGTGTACCGATCAAAATATTTATTTTTCCATCCGCCAGTTCTTTCACTATTCTGGAAACATCTTTCGTACTGCGGGCGCGGCTCAAATAATCCACCTTACATGGAAAATCTTTCAACCGTTCGCTAAAAGTCTGAAAGTGCTGATAAGCTAAAACCGTAGTGGGAACCAGCACAGCCACCTGTTTGTTATCTGTCACAGCTTTGAAAGCGGCACGAATCGCTACTTCGGTCTTTCCGAATCCCACATCACCACACACTAAACGGTCCATAGGGCGATCGCTCTCCATATCGGCTTTGGCATCTTGGGTCGCCTTCAACTGATCGGGGGTATCCTCATAGATAAAGCTTGCCTCTAATTCATGTTGCATAAAACTGTCGGGACTATACGAAAATCCTTTTTCCTGTTTACGTTGCGAATACAGTTTGATCAGATCACGAGCTATATCTTTGATTTTACTCTTGGTACGCTCTTTCATTTTTTCCCACGCACCGGTTCCCAATTTGTTCAGGCGGGGAGTTTCTCCCTCCTTCCCTTTATACTTGGATATTTTATGCAGGGAATGAATGGAAACAAATACCACATCCTCATTCTGATAAGTAAGTTTAATCACTTCCTGAGTGGTATTTCCATTCGGAATGCGTACCAAACCGCCAAAACGACCTACACCATGATCTATATGTACCACAAAGTCACCCGGCTCAAACTGGCTCAACTCTTTTAAGGTCAACGCCACCTTACCGCTACGCGCCTTGTCGCTACGAAGATTGTATTTATGGAAACGGTCAAAAATCTGATGGTCTGTAAAAAAGCAGCTTTTCAATACATTATCTGTAAAGCCCTCATGTAAAGTCTTGTTGACCGGAATGAACGTGATATGATCACCACGCTCCTCAAAGATATCTTTCAGACGCTTTGCCTGCTTCTCACTATCGGTACATATATATAAGGTGTAACCTCGTTTCTGATAATCAGTGAATGAAGTGCTTACCAAATCAAAATTCTTATGAAAAATAGGCTGGACTGTCGTATCGAAAGCCAACGTAGCCTGTGGAGTTCCTGTAGGTTTGTTACCAAATTCAATCCGTTTGAAATCCAAAGCCCGTACTGTAAATTCCGCCCCGTCTATCAGCTTCAGTTCCAAATTCATCAGTTCCGTCTTCTCTCCCTCGTATGCGGCAAGCGCCTGAGGAGAGAGTGCCTCCTCCCGTACTACCTGTATTCTTTCACGTACCCAAAGAAAATCTTTCATTGCCAGAACTGTTTCCCGAGGAATGAATTCAAAGAAAGACACCCCGCTCTTGTCGGCGGCATTCGTCAGCTCGGGCACGATGGCAATGCTCTGTTTCTTCTCTTTCGAAAGCTGGTTTTCCACTTCAAAAGTACGGATGCTGTCTACCTCGTCACCAAAAAAGTCAATACGGTAAGGATACTCGGAAGCAAAAGAGAAGACGTCAATAATACTACCGCGTACAGCATATTGCCCCGGTTCATAAACATAATCTACATGCTCGAATCCGTAACCGGACAGCACTTCCGTGATAAACTCTGTGTCCACATGCTCACCCACACCAAGTTTTAACGTCTTGTCCATCAGTACCTTTTGTGATACCACTTTCTCCGCCAACGCTTCAGGATAAGTCACCACACATAGCGGATCGCCTTTCTGTAAACGGCTCAACACTTCCGTACGCAGGATCTCATTGGCTGCATCTTTCTGCCCATATTTAACAGCCCGATGATACGAGGATGGAAAGAACAAAATATGCTCATCACCGTTCACCTGTGTCAGGTCATGATAAAAGTAACCCGCTTCCTCCAAGTCACCCAGTACAAATACAAATGTCTGTTTATTCTCTCTAAGAAAGGAGGAAACAAATAAAGCTGCCGCAGAAGCATATAATCCTCCCAGGAAAATAGTCCTCACTGAGGAATCTTCCAATAACGCAGCCAGTCCCTTAGTGTTAGGATGACCAGCATAAATACGTTGCAATTCCGAAATATCCATATCTTTTTTTAAGATGGGGACAAAATTAAAGAAATATCTGATTACTTCCTCCTTTTTTTGCCAACTATTCAAGATTTTCCTATTTTTGTACGCTAATATATAACCCCATGGAAACAAAAGCAATAAACACAAAATTGAAAGGACACGCACGTGTAGATGTAGCTGATGTGCTACGCGGACTGGCAGTGATGGGAATCATCATCCTGCACTCTATCGAACATTTTAATTTCTACTCATTTCCCGATACAGCCGGACAAAGTGCGTGGCTGAACTTCTCGGACAAAGCCATTTGGAGCGGGTTATTCTTCATGTTCGGCGGAAAAGCATACGCCATATTCGCTTTACTTTTCGGTTTTAGCTTTTTTATTCAAGATGACAACCAACGCCTACGGGGCAATGATTTCCGTCTACGTTTTTGTTGGCGGTTAATTCTTCTTTTCCTGATAGGTAATATCAATGCCAGTTTTTTCACAGCGGAAGTGCTGGTCCTTTATTCTTTAGTAGGTTTCATCCTGCCACTGACTTGCCGGCTGAAAGACAAATGGATATTTGCATTGGCATGTCTGCTATTAATCCAGCCATTGCCGCTTTATTATGTAATACGTGCCTGCTTCGATCCGGAATTTGTTACTCCGGCCATCCCCACCCGCAGCTTCTGGAATGCAACTTTTGCAGTGCAAAGCAATGGTAATTTTCTGGAAACCATCCGTGTCAATTTATGGGAAGGACAGTTGGCAAGCCTTGCCTGGGCCTGGGATCACGGACGGGTATTCCAAACAGCCGCCCTCTTCCTGCTCGGTATGCTGATAGGGCGCAAGGGACTTTTTTTGAAAGAGCACTTGAAGGTATGGAACAAGGTACTTGCAGGCTCACTCGTCTCATTTTTCCCTTTATATGGGTTGGGCAATATGCTACCAGACTTTATCACAAATAAATCCATTCTGACCCCTCTTTCACTAATCATCACCTCGCTTTCCAATTTTGCATTTATGCTGATTCTGGTATCCGGTGTCGTCTTCGCTTTTTACAAGACAAACTTACACGACGGATTAATGAAAATAACGCCATACGGAAAGATGAGCCTTACCAATTATATCACTCAAAGTATAGTAGGTTCTATGTTATACTACAACTGGGGATTTGCATTGCACAATCAGTTTGGTATCACAGCCAGCTGCCTGGCAGGAATAGTTTTCTTCATCTTGCAATTCTCTTTCTGCCGCTGGTGGATGAATCATCACTCTCACGGTCCGATGGAATATATATGGAAACGGGCAACTTGGTTGAAATAAATCGAGAACCGAAGTCTGCCGGCATTTGTTTATAAAAGACATACAAATAGAACTTTAAAATATGCGCGAAGAAATCATAAAACTATTAGACCAATATCGGTTAAAAGAAGCATTATTCCAAATGACAGGATATGCCACACATACTTCCGACTGGCAATTAAAGAATGAGCTAGAAGCCCTGCAAACGTCATACGACCTGATGCTGCAATATACTTCAAAAGGGATGAAAGATCCCAATAAGGTAGAAATATACCATAAAATGTTGCGCACGGCATACGAACTGACCGACCGTATCCATATAGCCGTACAGGCAACACAAAATTATGGAGCCTATTATGACACAATGCGCACTTTTGTCCAAAGCCCTCCCCACAGCTATGCCGAATTACAAATGCAATTGGAGGCATATACAGAAGATATGGCTACAGCCCCATTGATATATACCACCGAGGCCAAAAGAAATGAAGAAATGGATGCCATGAGAAAACGTCACGAAACAGCCGTAGACGAATTATTTGAAAATATGGGTATCCACCCGGTGGAGTGAATCGGAATATGCTGAAGCGCAAATTTTGTTCAACTCACTATTGATCCAAGTCAACGACCTTTCCATAATGGTCAGCGCCGTCACCATGAGCCTGCTGCAAATATTCGACATCCGCAAGTTCATGTTTCTATTGAACGCCTATACCCATCAGGATACCATGCTGAATCAGCGGGCTATTGCAGGGATCGCACTAACATGCTACTATTATGAAAAGCGTATCCTTCAATACCCTGAAGCCGTGTCGCGCATAAATGAACTGAATGAAAATACCGAGTTCATCAAAAACCTGCATCATATCCAGATTCAATTATTGCAATCTTCCCGTGAAACCCGAAAGATAGACAAGAAAATGCGTGAAGAAATCATTCCCGAAATGATGAAAAATCCCAAACTTAATTTGGAAGGACTGGATGAAGATGCCGAAGATCATAATCCGGAATGGGAAGAATGGATTGACCGTTCAGGCATTACCGATAAATTGCGCGAATTAGGTGAACTGCAAATGTCCGGGGCGGATGTGTATATGAGTACCTTTTCACAGCTGAAACAATTCCCGTTTTTCCGCAAAATTTCTCACTGGTTCTATCCTTTTGACCCCCAATATCAGGATATCGCCAAATTATCTCTCGGAAATGACGAACAAAAAATCTCTCTGCTCAACATTTTGATGAACTCGGATGTATTCTGCAATTCCGACAAATACTCTTTTTGTTTTACCATGTTACAAATGCCGGAAAGCCAAAGAAATCTCATGCAGCAACAATTGAACGGACAACATGAGGCTTCTGAAGAACTGAAAGAACGTTTAAAAGAAATGTCACAATCAAAAGCTCGCGCTGAATTCGTGAGCCGGCAATATATTCATGACCTCTACCGTTTCTTCAAATTATGGTCAAGAAGACATGAAATACATGACATTTTTGAGGACACTCTAGACTTATGGAATAAAGAAACATTGTCTCAAGCCTTGTTGCACAAAGATTATATCAACAAGCTGGCAGATTACCTATTCACACACGACGACCTGACAGAAGCCGGGATTCTCTATGATAAATCAATTGAATTATACAATCGTAAAAATGCTGAATTATGGCAGAAAGCAGGTTTCATTTATCAGAAAATCGGTTCCTATAAAAAAGCGATAGATTATTACCTGCAATCAGATCTGCTGATCCCTGATAACGCATGGAATAACCGCCATTTGGCACAATGTTATAGAAAAGAAGGAAACTACCAACAAGCTTTGGAATATTATAATAAGGTGGAACAAGTACAGCCTGACAATCTGAATCTGACGCTACAAATAGGACAATGCTTAATGGCACTGGAACGATACGATGAAGCACTGGCTTATTTCTTCAAAGTGGAGTATCTGGATAAAAAGCCACAGAATGCCCGACGCGCCATCGGATGGTGTTCCTTCATTACCGGCAACCATCAACAAGCCAAGAAATATTACGACCTGCTGATGTCCGAGTCCAAGCCCATTATGGAAGACTGGATGAATGCAGGACATGTGTATTATATCCTGAATGAAACAGAAAAATCAATAGAATATTATCGCAAAGCCCAGGAACTATGCGGCAGTCATGACGAGTTTGTCCGCCTTTACCAAATAGATAAGAAAGATTTGATAAAGCAAGGCGCCAATGAAGTAGACTTGTTTATACTTCCCGATGAATTAATTTAAAGGATTATAAGATAAATCTATTCGGGATAGAAGTTTGGTATAATTATATAAAACTTCTATCCTGACCGGATTCTCATCATCCAGACGATAATTGGCATGCACATTATAAGTGCTTAAACCATGATTCATACAATATCCGATATCATTAGGTAAGGCTGTTCTATTCCTCAACTGCCCAAGATTCAATAAAAAATAGAAGAAACTATCCACCCCATCATAATCAATCACATAAGCCTGTAAATTCAAATTCGCCTGATAGTTAATGTTATTATCATAATTATAATAAGTATGACAACTAGACACACTATCATTTGCTTCAGTAAAAACAGTCATTACTTCCTTCAACCGTCCCAATTGATCAAAAACATATTTTCCTTGCACTTTTCTCAAGAAACGATAATCGGAAGTAGCACGATAATCAGAATTGATAAAAATAGTATCTCCTTTATAATCATAGACAGTCTGTTTATCAACTTCATAAACCTCCTCTTCTACCTTCAATATACAACGGGCCCTACTTTCCCTCGCCTTGCCTTTTCCTATTTGAAACGTAACATTGCAAAGCTTATTGCCGGTATTCAAACAATCCATCTGTCCGATTGTGATTTGGTCGCCCTCATACCTTACCGGGGTATCTCCATACTTTATAATTTTACCATCACGATCATATTCCAATTTCAAAACTTGTTCTTCCTCTCCTGTCAAATCGGTGACCTTAGTCACATACATGTCAGCCATTTTTTCTTTACATCCTCCAACAACAAACAAGAGAATTAATAAAGAAATATATTTTACAAACAACTTCATTTTCATAAGTCAAGCATCATCTCTATGCAAATAAAATAAAAAATATTAGAACTAAGCACAATTTGGAGCTTTTTAACTCAACTTCTTTACCCTCACGCTGTTTTTAAACAGCAATTATAATAAGAAGTGAAATATGGAATGGATTATACATCTTTTGAGACAACATTCAGAACTGGCGATTTTTCTGACAATCGCCGCAGGCTTCTGGATTGGAAAAATGAGAATAAAACAATTCAGTTTGGGAATCGTCACCAGTGTATTGCTAGTAGGGGTATTAGTGGGACAGCTTAACATTACAATAGAAGAACCGGTGAAATCCGTGTTTTTTCTTTTATTCCTTTTTGCCATCGGATACAAAGTGGGACCACAATTCTTTCGCGGACTGAAAAAAGATGGTTTACCTCAAGTAGGATTCGCCGTACTCATGTGCGTAGGTTGTTTGGTTATCACTTGGTTATTAGCTACCTTAATGGGATATAATGCCGGTGAAACAGCCGGGTTACTGGCCGGAGCACAAACTATCTCTGCCGTCATAGGGGTAGCGGAAGATACCATAAACGGACTCAACATAGCCTCTTCCCAAAAAAGTGATATGATTAATATCATTCCCGTGGCATACGCTGTAACTTACATTTTCGGTACGGCAGGCTCTGCCTGGGTCCTCTCTTCTTTAGGTCCTAAAATGTTGGGAGGATTAGAAAAAGTGAAAGCCGCCTGCAAAGAGCTAGAAACCCGAATGGGTACCAGCGAAGCAGACGAGCCCGGATTTGAACAAGCACGCCGTCCGGTAGTTTTTCGCGCTTACCGCATAGAGAACGATTGGTTTGGCAACGGCAAGACCGTTGACCAGCTAGAATCCTATTTTATTTCACAAGGGAAAAGATTGTTTGTTGAAAGAATGCGACATGGATCTTCCATTGTCAATGATATTATTCCCGGACAATTATTACAAAAAGGAGACGAAGTGGTACTGAGCGGAAGAAGAGAATTCGCCATTGGTGAGGAAGACTGGATTGGAGAAGAAATCGTCGATCCCCAACTGCTTGATTTCCCTGTGGAAGTACTCCCTGTCATGATACACAAAAAGCCATATTTCAACCAAAAATTGGACTTCATACGCCGTCAAAGCTTTATGCATGGAGTCAGTATACGCCGTATCAAACGGGCAGGTATTGATATCCCTGTTTTCGCACAAACCACTATCGACTGTGGAGATACTCTGGAATTGGTCGGTCTGAAAAAAGAGGTGGAATCTGCTGCAAAAGAACTAGGATATATAGACCGCCCCACCAATGCCACAGATATGACATTTGTAGGACTCGGCATTTTACTAGGAGGTATCATCGGGGCACTTGCAATCCATATCGGCGGAGTACCTATTAGCCTGAGCACTAGTGGAGGGGCCCTGATAACCGGATTAGTATTTGGCTGGTGGCGCAGCAAACGCCCTACCTTCGGACAAATACCGGAATCCTCTTTATGGGTGCTGAATAATGTAGGCTTGAATATATTCATCGCCGTAGTCGGCATTTCTGCAGGACCCAGCTTTGTACAGGGACTAAAAGAAGTAGGTCCTATGTTATTTATCATAGGTGCGTTGGCTACTTCCTTGCCTTTATTATTAGGGCTGATTCTAGCCAGATATGTATTCAAGTTCCATCCCGCCCTCTCTTTGGGATGCACGGCAGGAGCCCGTACTACCACTGCTGCATTGGGTGCCATACAAGAAGCAGTAGGCAGCGAAACGCCTTCTTTAGGA
>ENA-OPEK01000480-OPEK01000480.1-human-gut-metagenome-genome-assembly--contig:-NODE-480-length-10860-cov-1.385655_pt1 | contig 10860 bp, 6 predicted proteins | sample MGYA00241636_ERZ501535 | MGnify/ENA primary metagenome ERZ501535 (study PRJEB25962, sample SAMEA2042425) | human gut metagenome | biome: human gut; feature: human-associated habitat; material: faeces...
CTCTGCTATGGCATTGGCTATTTCGTCATAAGAAGGCATGAGCACCCCAAGACCAAGCCTGTCGTCAATCGTTGGATAACAATAAATGCCTTTCGCTATACGGACAATTTTGTCACTTTTAGCACAACGAAGCAATATCTGCCGTATGTTTTCGGCAGTTCCCATGTTCACAAAATCATCAGCAAAGAAAATACTTCCCCTGCCTATATTGTCTATTGAACTTTCTATTTTCTGAGCTGTACTATTCATATACTTACCAATTTTGTCACAAAAAACACATTTTTATGTGACAAGATAGTATTGTCATAAGTTGTACATTTATGCAAAAAGGATGGCAAGAGTATGAATCCTACCATCCTTTTCGATTGTGTACTGAGATTATATAATATCTCAACTTGACAAATTCATTATGCTACGGCTAAGTGCAATAGGATGCCCATTACAAATTCTCTCAATGCAGCCCAAAGGTATTCTTGATATTTTTTTGACAAAAAACAAAAGATTCTACAAGAAGAAATAGAAATGAATATATCAAAGCGAATGTGCCACTATTGGTAGAAAGCATAAATGAAGTTTATTGAGCTTGCAATAATTATAACGAAAAACACTTGACCTTAGTTCTTTATCTTAAAATTAGGCGATATATAGAAGAACGATTAAAGCATTTCTATTAATGAATTGAAATTCACTGGGTCATTATGTCCTGGATCATGTTTTTTAAGGATGGACATCGTTACCTCTATAATGTTGTCTAAATAGGGGATACTCCATGTTCCCAAATTTTGCCTTGCATAGTAGTTCGAATAGTAGACAGAATTCCTTATCTCTCTGCTATATTTATTTTTATATTCTTCAGCTTTATTCCTTACCTTTCTATCAGGGTCATTTTGAGCAGATTCGAGTAATGCCTTTAGTTGATTTGAATACTTTTCGTAGTTGCTCAGCAAATTGGGCAATTGTTTGAATTTCTCTTTCACTGATGCAGTTTTTATCTTGTTAAAGTCATCAATGCATCCTTGGATTCGTTTGGCATCATATTTGAAATACAAACGACCATTTGCATATTTAGCAGAAGTTTCATCCGCTGTTTTTTGCATTTCAGACATTGACAGGAGCGTTGTGGACATAGTCAAGCTATCTGCTTTATGCTGTTGTTGCATAGATGCAATCAGCGCATTCTTTTCTCCAATAATAGCTACTTTCTCCTCTATATCCTTTTTATTATTTCTTATAACATCATCCAAATACTCTTTCTCTTTCTGTAAATTCTGGATAATAGAATTAAGAGAAGTGCAGCTATCTGCTAAAGTTTTCGTGCTATCGGACAATAATTTTATGTCATCACGAAATTTGTCATACTTTGCAGCAGAAATCTTTACTTCATCCTTGTCCTTCTTGTTCTTTTGAGCATTTGCAGAAACTGCAAGAAGGCAAAGCAAAAGCGTATAGATAATCCTAAATAACTTTTCCATTTTCCTTGTTTGTTTATTCATTCCATGTATAGTTTTCTGCAGATCTATCGTAATAGTCCTGAGAATTCTTAAGAGATTGTGCATGTGCGGAAGTGCTAACTCCAAAAACTTTCGTTTTCTCGAACTCTTGGATTAAATCGTACACCTTGCTAGACTCATTATCATAAGCACTCTTTGTTCCGAAAGAGTACAAATTCTGCAAATTATCAACACGCCTTTTAAGCTGATAATAACAAGACAATTCGAGTTTTTGCCCCACTGAGTTTAATGCATTTACCAACCTGACGCAATTCTTTAGATATTCTTTCGTTGCCAAAGACTCTGCATTTTTGCGTTTAGAATATGCATCATTGTAGTTATTGAAAGATGTTTGCTTAGCAACATTCCAGGCATTACCATATTCACTGATAATGCTTTCTATCTTTGTAAGTACAGCAAGACTAGTAGATTCTAAAGCCTTTTTCGAACCTTGAGCAATCGTGACATTACGCAGCTTGTATATAATCTTTGTCATAACGACATGGTCACTATGACTCCATATGGATTGTCCAAATTTAGACATCGACCATTTTACGAATGCTGCGGAGAATTTTTCTGCAGAACTAGATATTGCATTGTCACATGACTTCTGGTCTATCAAAGAATCCTCTCTGTACAATGTAGCGCGGTCAGCTATAACATCAAACAATTTCTCTGCCTCTTTTAATTCCAATGTGTCTGGATTATAAGAATTAGAAAACTTTTGGATGTCGGCCGTATGCACATCTTCCGTTTTTATATTCTCAGGTGGACTTACTACTGTTTGGATAAAAAATAAGACACCACCTACTGCCACTGCTATTGCAATGGCAAGTATCAGCGATTTTATAAGAGATCTGTTCATTAGTTCAAATTATCTTGATTATTATTCCCTTTAGAACTTCCCTTGCTACCAGAGTTACTCTTGTTGGTAGTTTCCTTGTCATTGGAATTTCCTTTGTTATTAGAATTTCCTTTGCTACCGGAATTACTCTTGTTGGTAGAGTTCCCTTTGCCGTTTGAATTTCCTTTGTTGTTGGATGGTCTATTATTTTTACTAGTAGTTTCAGAAACTACGGATGATGAATGATTTGAATCATAGTCTTCAACACCGTTAGAAGAATCGGATGGTATGTCGCTTTCTTTTGCGTCTGGCTTAGACGCAAAATCTGTGTTTAGATATTTCTCTACATCTATACTTCCATCAGTTGACCATACTCCCTTTTTATTATTATTCTCTTCAACAATCTTATACAGACGTTCCCATTCGTTGATATATTTCAGGTCAGAATGATCATCTATGAACTTCTTAAGTTCTTTGAATTGAAAATCCCGAATCATTGCGTACACTCCTTTTAAGTCGGGGAATTTCTCCATTTCTGACTCAATCCATTTTGTATTATTCTGTCGCAAATACTCTACCGCTGACTCCCAATCAGATGTAGAATCATCATACTCATCACTTGCGATTTCTGACTCCTGTGGTTTGTCAGATGGGGATATATACTGATATCCATAATAACAGCATGCAATGATTACAACAAATATCCCTGTGTATACTAGATACTTTAACCACGGGGTACCTTTTCCGTGGTGTTCTTTTGAGGAATTCCCTTTTCTTTCTTGACTTATATAATCTTCTCGTCTTACAGACATTGCATCTCTTCCGATAGGAGGCATCGCTGCTTGTTTATGAGCACCTTTAAGTCTATTTGTTCTTGTTTCAGACGGAGTCCCTTCGAATTGGAATCCGGGAATCTCTGAGCCTTTAAGCTTATATTGTGTTTTGATTACAAACTCGATGGTTCGAACGTCAGGAATCTTCGTTTCAATGCAGCATTTATATTCATGGTTCTCAGGTTGGAGTTCTATAACGAATTCTCCTTTCTCATTTGGTTGGGTAAGATCTAATGTGCCATTGAATGGCTCATAAGTTTGTAAATCAACACGACAAGATACACAGTTCAAGTCATCTTCTCTGAAGTAAAAGACAGTTGGGTTCTTACTATCATCCACCCAATGTTTCCCAATAAATATGGGTCGTACTTTCAGAGTTTTCCCTGTAACTTTGTCAACAACTCGAAACAACTCAAGACGAAAGGAACGACGGCAATCTTCCTTTTGTATCAACAAATCTTTACTACATGTTCCTTGTTTTTCCACAGGAACATAGCCAGAACGTGTCCATATAACTCGCACCAAGGTACCTTCTGTCACTCTCAAAGAATCTGTCCCCAAATTGTGCTTGAAGCCATACAGTTCAGCAGGCAAGTCTATCACAAAGCATTTTTCAAGCCTTGTGTTAGACAAGTCATACGCATCAGAAACTTGCAGTCCACTTTCTTTGTCTATCAAGAATACTGACTTGTACTTGCTATACTCTGATTGATAGAGGTAATCTTCCAATATCGAACTCTGTGTGTACACAAGTTCTGTTCCTTTACCATAGTAGCGTACAGCATAGGTGTCCCCAGAGCTGACAGAATAGCTTGGGTTGTTGGTTGTTTGGTAAGGCTTTTCGAACAGATTGTCTAGTTCTGCCTTTTTGTCCTCAACATCGAAAGACAAGATTACTTCAACCTTTTGTATTATTGAAGACAACTCTCCCTTGGGAAGAAGAATGTCTTTATGGATGAAAATCCATGCACTCTGATAATCATTTCTGCCTGCAATAGGTTGCATAATGCAATAGAAACATCCATTACTTTCGAATTGGATGAAATGAATTGGAACTGAGGCAGAATTGTTTGTCACCTTCTTCAATTCAGCCCCAGTATCACGCACAACCGAAGACCATTCATCATCATTAAAACGATAAATGGCTCTAAAACCGCTTGTGCGGTTATTAGCTTTTGTCGTATTAATAACAATACCTAACTTATTCTTTTCCATATTATTTACCAAACATTCTTGTTAATTTACCTAATCGGCCGGCTCTCTCTGCATAGGAGCGTTCCTTTATTTCTTCTATTATACGATGTGTCCACTCCTTGTCAAACATACACAGATTTTGGAAACAGACTTTTCCGATAGAGAACGGAAATCTTGATACCCGGCCACCATTTATCTCTTTCTTTTCGCATATATCAACAAGGCCTCCATAAAGACCTTTATAGTATGTTTCGATGTAATTCGCAAGATGTGTACCTAACTCTGACTCATCAACATTAGCTTTATCAACTTTAGTAACAATCATATAGACACCATCTGTAAATTCATCAAATATGTCCATTTCATTTATGTAGCTAATGGCTGCCTGAAGATAAGAGTCTTGACTCATGCTTCTAATCTTTTTGTCTTGTGCACCATATTCAACAACAAAGAAATGAATCTTACGATTGTTGGTTCTGTTTTTAACAAGGATGTTGTCAAGAGTATTTATAGCATCCGCCTGTTCTTGTCTCTCAAATGGCAAACCTGAGGCTTTGAGATGCATACATGTAAACAATTCACCAGACAAATCAATAAATGCTAACTTATGCTCACGACCATCTTCACCGACAAGAGTAAAACGCATCTCGTAGGTATCTTGTACGTCTGTACGGGGAGGTAAAACAGAAACGGCTTCTGGGTCGAACAAATCTGCTAATTGCATCATATATGCCGCACCTTGACAATTTCCATCAGGATGCATTGCCTTAACATTGGTTCCATTCTTCGCCGCACTCATAATAGCACCCAAGGCACATGTCTTCCCTGATGATGGAATGCCCCAGAAATACACCTCGGTATAATCTTTTTTAATTTCCTCCAAAGGTTGCGCAGGTGGCAGGTCTGGAACATCACTTGACTTAAAATCTATCAATTTGTCAACAAAAACTGAGTCTATGCCGCTGATATTTTCCAAATCATCATACTCGATAATTCCTTCATTACACAGAGTCTGAACGATTTCTGCCTCCATAATATTATTGTCATCACCAATAACAGTTGCAATATCATGAGATGAAATTCTGTTGGAGTTAAGGTATGTTTTCAGCAACTCTGGTATCTTGAGGTCAGGACGGTTGCTATTATAGCCTTCTCTAATCGCCGAGATGACCAAACGTGTTCCGTTACCGCGCCTCTTTTCTCTTTGCAATTCGTTGATTTTTGCGCGTGCTTCTGTAACATGCGGACTCCTTGGATTCTCACGGATAAAAGTGCGCAATGCTTCTATGTCCGATTTGTCTAGAGAATCCCATTCATTTTCGATTTGGATTTTGTTGTCTTCTCTTATTAAATCGGAAATTCTGCCCCTAGCGGCATCAGTGAACTTACCAGAAGGATACTTTGAAAGATATTCTTGAAATGCCGATTTTGTACCAGCAGCAAGTGCCCTTTCCCAATCCTTGTCTTCTACTTGAGCAATTTGTGAAATTTGCTCCTCAATAGCTTTGCGTAATGACGGCGTAAGATCGCCTGTATCACGCATATCGTCCCAAGTAATCACGCCCTTGTCTACATACTCCGCAAGTTGACGTGGACTATACTCGGAAAGATTGTCTAATATGTTGTCTTTTGTATTCATAATCAAAATGAGTCGTATTTACTTCTATTAGTCCCTTGCTTTTTGTTTGCTTTATCTATAGAAACTGATTTGTGATAATTTCCCTTTCCAAAGAATGTCTCAATATTTCTTGAATGGCGTTCTTGTACGAAGTATGGGCACAAAAGCAGCAAGTAGCAAATAAGCAATGTCGTTATCGCTAATGCGTTTGGAGCCTTTGCTTCTTGATATAAACTTTTCAAACTTGTTAGTCCGTTCAGTGCTTTCTCTTTATGTATGTTTGCTGTGGAAAATGGATCGACATCCGTTTCAGAAGAAATACACTTTTGAGAAATTGTGTTTAAGGATTCTGTCCATTGTTCTATTGCTCCCTCAATGGTGGAGATGTTTCCGAAAAGAAAATCACTAACCTTATTAATCCAAATTTTTGCCTCATCAATGGATTTTCTTGTCGAACTTTTCAAGTATAGTGACAACTCAGTAATCCTATTATTTATGAGTTGGTCATCGTTAACTGTTGATGTTAAGGAAGACTTAAGTTGCTCTATTCTGGAATCCGAATACGAGTCATAATCTGAAAATATACCCAAAGAAGCCTTAATTGATTTGTCAAACTGCTGGATGATTTCATCTTCCGAACTTTGAACTGTCCAAAAATGTGAGAAAGGAACACCAACAATAAATGGAGAACATGCTACTAATATGCGTTCCCAAATAATACTCCTGTGAAACTTCTTATCCACACCCTTTAGAACTTGCGCCCCTAATACAGTAAGAACAATTAAAAGGACACAACATCCCATGGTAAATAAACCTGCGCAATAATTACCAACGGTGTAGTATGTCGCTCCCATGAAAACGACATACGCAATAAAAATCAGTGCGAGGAACGCCACAATGTGTCCCCACGAAAATCTAAGTTTTCTATTCATATCTATCTTTTTTGCGGAAGTAAACGTTCTAGTTCTTCTATCTTTTGTTTATACTCTGCTATCTTTCTGCGAATAGCATCATAGTCAGTTTCATTTCCTTGGGATGTAGGCGTATCAGTGTTTGCACTCGGAGGTGTGTCTACTATAGGTTGTTGCCTATTCGCCGCCGACTCATCTCCTTCACCTTCTGGTACAGGTTTTATTTTCCGTTCTGTCGGTTCACTGAAGTCACCATTTTTAACAGCCATCAAAGCCTTGTCAACCAAAACCATAGGGGGAATATATCCGTAAACATCAGCACCAGTTTTATAAAGTACATTCCGTGCTTGCGCTACAGTTATGTCCTTTTTAAGCGATTTCATCAAAGCTATAGTTCCAGTAACTATTGGCGCAGCCATGCTTGTTCCATCACATGATTGAAAGGTGTTAGAAGGAAATGAGCTATAGATACCTTTGCCTGGAGCTGAAATATCGGAACAAGGACCATAATTCGTGAACACTGTTGGATATAGCCTCTTATCAACTGCTGTTACAACTATAGAAGAAGCGTTGCGATTCTCTGGTGGAATACTTGTAAGAATGTCGTCATTTCCTGCAGCAAATACAAGAATTGTATTTTTCTTGGCTGCAAGCTTACAAACACGAGCCCATAAGAAAGCTACATTTTGGAATTGCGTCTTGGCTATTTCTGCTTGTTGTTCAACAGGCAGCACATTCAAACCTTTGAAAGAAGGACCGATGGATATGTTTACAACATCTGCATCATGGTGAAGTGCATACATTACTCCTGCAATGAGAGCCGACAAAGGACACTGCTTATTGTCAAATACCTGTATAGGCATTATCTGGCAGTTGGGAGCAACACCTGAAGCCCCCTTTGAAAAGTAATCTGCCGAACCTACTGCTAATCCTGCAGTATGTGTACCATGTCCTTCTCCAAGACTTAGAGCATTATTTTGGGTAAAGACATTGTATGCGTCAACAATTCTTCCCTTAAACATAGGGTGACTTGCTTGAATGCCATCATCTACAATGGCAACTTTTACATCTGAGCTACCTTTTGTATATGTCCATCCTTGCTTAAGATGTATCGCATTCAAATGCCAACCTACATTTTCTGTCGAATTACTGATTTGACCATGCAGTTCATACACTTCCTCGTCAAAAACAATGAACTTATGATTAGGAATTTTACTGTTTATGGTCTTGCGAATTTGGTCACGTTCGCTTTCTGGAATCTGTATGACAAGCAATTTTACTTCCTTGTCGTATCCAATAATGCTATACTTATCATCTGGATACGCTTGTTTGAAGTCACGTGCCAATGCATCTACATTGTCGTTCTCATTTTCCATATACAAAAACAGGCGATTGGCAATGATATTGGGTACACCAGGTTGCTTGACAATAGGCGGTTCTTCACCACCTTCGCCCATGACTGGAGCAACAACCGTATTGTCATCAGGCAACTTGCCGTCACTTCCGGTAATCGGTCTTACCGCTCCATTATCATCAACACGAGAACCATCCGCTCTCGTGATGGTATCAATAGGAACAACGCCGTTTACAGGCGAATGGTGGCCACAGCCTTTTAGTAGCCATGATAGCAACCAAATCAACAATATTATAAGAAGCAGCCATAACAACCATTTTAAGCAACCTTTGCCAGTCCACAATCCTGCAAACCACAGCCACCATCTTTTGTACCAAGGCAAAGTTTTCTCGTATTGGGCGAAAAACACTTTATCCTCATCTACGAGAATATTGTTTGGAGATATGTTCCATCCTGTAAACTTGTACCCTTTGTTAGGTGTAACTATAGGTATTTCTCCACTTGACAAAGTAGTGTTGGCAGCTTTTCTAAATGAAGACGAACCTTCAATAGAACCATGTTCACCTGCTTCAAAACGGCAATTGTAGAAAACATCTTCTGGTTCTGTCGTAGGTTCTTCTGTTGGAGAATCTAAAGGGATTGAAGGTTCTGGAGATATTGGAGGAATAGCAGGCGTTTCTGAAACGACCTCGTCATATTGGGCAGTAAAAGTCATGTTGGAGTTTACTCTCTGACCAATAGGCGAAGGTATCCACCCTGTAAAATTCCAGCCCTCACAAACATCCACTGTAGGTATATCCAATTTTGAAAGTATCGATCCTTCGGCACGACTGATGGTTTTGTCAAGTTTTGAAATTGTTCCATGTTCGCCAGCATCGAATGTAATCTTATATTTCTTGGTGTATTCAAAGTCGTGAATCACGGAGCCAACAACCTTGTGCTGACGCACATCAGGAGTCATACCCCATGCTACAAGGTACACCTTGTCATCTGTACAATATACCCTATCTTCACTGACATATTTAATTGCACCTGCCATAATCTGCAAATCCTCTCCACTTAAATCCATAATAGAGGACTTGTATATTTTTATGGTGTCATCAAGTATTCCCTTATATCTGTCATACTCTGCTCCTGACAGTTCACTCAAACGGGTGGGATGATTCTGCCATTTCTCTATATGCCAACAAATCTGATCTTCATCATCCATATATTCAGGAGTCGCAAGGAAATGTTGCAGATTTATAGGTATAACCCTTTTGACAACACTAAAAACACTGTCGTATCTCTTGTACATGGGGTCGTGACCGATACCTTGATAGTCGGTAAAATCAGACACCTCTGTATAGCAGAGTTTTTGTTTTCCAAAGAATGAATGTCCTGCCATTTATTTATCCTTTATATAAAATTTCACAAGCATCAATGATTGTTTTAATTTTAGCATTGGCTATTGGGTCAACATGAGAAATGTCACTTGCATATAGCAGACCAATTGTTACCAAATTCTCCCATCGTTGGAAGTTGTCCCAAAGTGGAAGTTTCATTAATGTTGATTTGTCAACAGTATCTATATCGGAGGCGGCATCAAATGCGCTCAAAGTTTGTAATAATGGTTGCGGTTTTCTAACTACATTCCATGCTGAAGAACTCAAATCAACTTTAATGTGACACTTATCTGCTTTCGCACGAATATTGTCAACGTCCTCATCGTTAATATATTTGCGCCCTACAGAACTTACAAAGTTGTTGAGTGTCAATGAAGCATAATCAGCTATAGCGTTTGGTTGCTCATTAAGACTGAACACTTTACAATAGCGGTCTATTCGTTCAGAAAGGATACGTTTCATCCCCAGCTTTTTCAGTAATGCTGATAACATAAAGACTACTTCATCTGAATGTGGAAGCATAGGCTCAAGAACCTTAACCTTGTTGTTGATATAGGCATTCCAATAATCAACAATGTGTTTGGTGACAACATCCGCCACAGTTGTCAAAGTTTCCGTTTCACTCGAAACCACCTCTGCAATGGTACAGCCACGTTCTTTTAACGCTTCTTCTAATCTCGCTTTTTCGCAGCCAAAGAAATCGCATAATTTTTGAATGTTCGTTTTCTTGTTGTCCGATGGATTAATGTCCGCTTGTTTGCGTATAAAGTTTATTATAGAAAAATCTTTGGGAGTATCGGTATGGCAGATGATAATATTATATGCAATGTCTCGCAAATCACCAACTGGCACCATGAGGTTGTCTATGATATGACCGAATATCTCTGGTCTCTCGCCAACACTTAAAATAAGGGACATTCTTATATCACTGGCTATCTGTTTTACCTTTTGATTCTTTGCCTCCTTATCTTCTGGCTCAAAATAAACAGAAAGTGCATTATACATCTCTGACTTTATTTTAGCTAATTGTGCAAGGTATTTCTTTTTTCTTGCATCTTCGAGTACACTTGCGATAGCGTCAAGATTACGAATGATGGCCTTTGAACCATCATTGTTGATGGTAGCAACATCATTCCAAGTCTGTTCGGGATTAGCAAAATGACGTTGCACAAAGGCATTCTTAAGAAAGCTTTGTTTCAGATTTTCGAAATAGTCAGGATAATCAGCATAC
>ENA-OPEK01000481-OPEK01000481.1-human-gut-metagenome-genome-assembly--contig:-NODE-481-length-10859-cov-1.626157_pt1 | contig 10859 bp, 10 predicted proteins | sample MGYA00241636_ERZ501535 | MGnify/ENA primary metagenome ERZ501535 (study PRJEB25962, sample SAMEA2042425) | human gut metagenome | biome: human gut; feature: human-associated habitat; material: faeces...
TGCCGGGAACAGGAAGACTTGGGAGAAAAGGAGTGGCTTGACAGCAATGACGTGTGCAGGCTGCTCTGCATCAGTCCGAGAACCTTGCAGACGATGCGGGAGAACGGAACGCTGGCTTACACCAAAATAAGCCACAAGGTGTATTACAGACCGGAGGACGTGAAGGCCGTCTTTCCCGTGGCTGAAATGAAGCGGTGTATAACAGCCGGCAAGGAAAGAAAATGCAATGTGACCAACAAGCCAACCAACAAACCAACCAATCAACCAACAAACCAACAAACAGATATCTGATTTATGAATGACAATGGCAATATCCGGCTGCTGACACCGGAAAACGACATGCGCGTGAGAGCCTTCCTCTCGTCGCTGGAAGAACTATCGGAAAAGGTGGAGAAAATACATGAAAACAACAAGCCGTCCCTAGACGGGGAACGCTATTATACCGACAAGGAACTGGCCGTCAGACTGAAGGTCAGCCGCAGGAGCCTTCAGGATTACCGCAACAACGGCATACTGCCCTATATCCAGATAGGCGGCAGGATCCTGTACAGGGCTTCCGACATTGAACGTACATTGATGGACGGGTACAAGGAGGCGTACCATCAGAATGGAAGAACCGGGTTTTAATATTACCCCATATTATGGGTATCCGCCAAGTTCAACTCTTCATTTCTGAATCCGCATCACAGGTTCACTAAATGATGCGGATTGGTTTTGTAATGCAATACTGATACACCCTTTATTGGGTATATAGTAATGTTACACCCTTTTTAGGGTATATTTCTTGGCTATGCCAAATTATATTCATACATTTACAGCCAAAACAATAGATAGTAATATGTTTGCAACCATTTCGGCAGATATAGTTTCATCCACTTCGTTATCCGTGGATGAAACTATCAGACTAAAGCAAAGGATAGAGGCACTGTTTGCTTTGCTCAAAACAAAATACCCGGATTTTTACGGTCGTCAAATCAAAGGCGATTATATAGAATGTGTAATGCAGAATGTATCCAATGTCTTTCGTATAGCTCTTGTAATCAAATCATGTATCAAGTCTTTCCCGATTACAGAAAACAAGAAAGCGAAGAACTTTCAGACATATGGTATAAGGACGGCTATCGGTATTGGAAACATGCGTATAGTGAACACGGAACAGGGCATTTGGGATGGCGAGGCCATTTATATGTCGGGGCGTTCACTTGAGGGGATGAATGCCTTGAATAAAGGAACTTTGTCTGTATGTACAAGCAAAAGACAATTATCCTGCCCCTTACAGACGATCGCATTGCTGACCGATGCCATCATGAATGACATGACCCTGCGCCAAAGCGAGGTCATTTATTACAAACTGCTTGGATTGAAGGAAACGGATATAGCCCGAAATCTGGGAATATCACAATCCGGTGTAAACAAGGCTTCATCGGCTACAAAATGGTATTGCATAGAGGAAGCCTTGAAGTATTTTGAACAGATAAATTTTAACGAATATGAATAGCTGGCTGTTTTTAAGTTTGCTGTTGGGCCACGTCATAGCCGATTTCTACCTGCAAAATGACAAATACTGCTCACAGAAAGAGGAAAAGAAGTTCAGAAGCTGCTTCCTGTATGTACATTCGCTTCTTGTAGCTGTAGTATCATGGGCTTTGGTCCCGGTCAGCGATTTCGGGTTTTATGCCTTGACCATTGCCCTGTCACATCTGGCCATTGATCTTGTCAAAGCCTATTGTCCCAAAGGATTGTGGAGTTTTGTCCTTGACCAGGCTGCACATCTGGCAATATTGGCTGCTGTGGCTACCGAGTTTGATATCACCACTGAATTGCCTGTACAATTTGTGGATTATACCGGGAACTTCTCCATGCCTTTATTCATACTGGCGGTACTGTTGTGCATCAAACCCGCCAATGTCCTGATCAAGCTGGTTTTGAAAAGGTACCAAATCGGAGAAACACTATCCTGTGAGAATATCAAAAATGCCGGAGCATTGATAGGAAACCTGGAACGTATTCTCACAATCATATTTGTAATAATAGGCAGGTATGAAGCAATCGGTTTTATCATAGCCGCAAAATCCATATTGAGGTTCAAGGATACGGATACAGCAAAAACCGAATATGTCCTTGCCGGAACATTTCTAAGTTTCGGAATCGCTTTGCTTTGCGGACTGATGGCAGCATAACGGGATGGAAGAGCTGCAAAAGAAATACGACACGCTTGTCAGGAAATATAATGCATTACTTGCCGAGAACGAAGAGTTGCAATCAATTCTTCTTCAACACGGCATTGCGTATTCCGCATCGGAAATCTCTGACAAGGAGCCGATTTTTTCTCCTGTAATATTTCCTTCTGTCAATTTCACGCCTGATGAGAAAATAGCATTGTTCAGCAGCTTTTTCAAGGGAAGAACGGATGTTTTTGCACGAAGATGGTTCAGCAGGACAACGGGAAAGGGAGGCTATCAACCGGTCTGTACCAATGAATGGCGAAGAGGAGTCTGCGACAAGAAACGATACAAGTGCTCGGATTGCCCGAATCGCAACCTTGCTCCTCTGACAAGCCGGGAAATCTACCGCCATTTGGAGGGAAAAGATGAATACGGGTGTGATGTTATAGGTTTATATGCTGTCACCCCTGACAATAAATGCTCTTTTCTTTGCGCTGATTTTGATGACAAGAATTGCACTCGCGGATATAAGGAAGATGTGCTGGCTTTCACTGCCGTTTGTAGGAATTGGGGAATTCCGTACAGTATCGAACGTTCACGCTCCGGTAACGGGGCGCATGTATGGATATTTTTCGAAGAACCGGTTGCTGCCGGTAAAGCCAGGAAATTAGGCAATGCCATCCTTACTGAGGCCATGAAGCGCAACGGACATATTACCTTCAATTCATACGACCGTTTCTTCCCCAATCAGGACAGAATGCCTGAAGGCGGATTCGGAAATCTGATAGCCCTTCCATTGCAAGGCAGGGCACGGAAAATGGGAAACAGTGTCTTTGTGGATGAAAACTTCCTTCAGTTCAAAAACCAATGGGCTTATTTATACAATGTAAAAAAGCTTAATGAGCATGACTTGGACATGTTATTGGCCCGGCACAGACAAGAAGATTTCGGTTCGTTGGCAACTTCTTCAGAAACAAAGCCTTGGGTGCTTCCTGTATCTCAGGATGTCACGCAGAAAGATTTTAACGGAAAACTGAAAATTAAAAAATCGGACAGACTATACATTCCCCTAAACTCCATATCCGAAAAGGTGGCCAATCATCTCAAGCGTATAGCCGCATTCAAAAATCCGGAATTTTACAGCAAACAAGCAATGCGCATCTCTACCTATAACATTCCGCGTATTATTTGCCGTGCAGACTTTACAGATGATTACCTCGCCCTGCCCCGCGGTTGTGAGGATGCCGTAACAACTATGCTGGAATCTCTTGGAGTTGCTTATGAAATGATTGATGAAACCAATCACGGCAAGCCTGTTGCCGTTGCATTCAAGGGCAAGGAACGTGACGAGCAACTTGATGCCATCAATTCCTTAATGCCATACACGAACGGGGTATTGGCGGCAACGACCGCTTTTGGGAAAACAGTAACAGCAGCTGCTCTGATTGCCCGAAAAAAGGTAAGCACACTCGTGCTGGTACATTCCAAAGCGCTGCTCCTGCAATGGCATGAACGCCTTACCGACTTTCTTGAGATAGAATTTGCCGAGCCTGCCACGTCAAGAAAACGTGGCAGGAAAAAAGTGTTTTCTCCCATAGGATGCTTGGATTCAACCTCAAACACCTTGCACGGAGTCATTGACATCGCCCTTATGCAATCATGTTTTGAAAATGGCGAGGTAAGACCTTTTGTACGGGAATATGGGATGGTGATCGTGGATGAATGCCACCATGTTTCTTCCATAACGTTTGAGAATGTGCTCAGACATATTACGGCACATCATGTCTATGGACTTACTGCCACACCTATCCGCAAGGACGGACTGCAACCCATTATCTTCATGCAGTGCGGACCAATCCGCTTTTCGGCAGATGCCAAGACCCAGATACAGAAGCAGTCATTCCTGCGTTATCTTGTTCCAAGATTCACATCCTATCGCTCTGTAACTGAAAACAGGCAGTCGTTCGCCTTATTGTCACAATCGCTTGCAGAGTCTGAATTACGGAATACGCTCATCGTGGAGGATGTGTTAAATGCAGTAACGGCAGGCAGGACACCGATTATCCTGACCGGCAGGACGTCGCATGTAAAGCTGCTTTCCGAAATGTTAAAACCGCATATCGCCAACGTCATTCAACTGACGGGAGAAGGAACAGCCAAAAGCAAGCGTGAAGTCCTGCAAGGATTGCATGACATTCCGCAAAATTCCCCTCTTGTAATAGTCGCTACCGGAAAATATGTAGGAGAAGGATTTGACTATCCCCGGCTTGATACGCTCTTTTTAGCCCTCCCCATATCATGGAAAGGGTTGGTTGCCCAGTATGCAGGCCGTCTGCACCGGGAGAACGAAGGAAAAGCCGATGTCCGTATCTATGATTATATCGATATACACGAACCTGTCTGTGAGAGCATGTATCGCAAGAGGCTCAAAGGCTATTCCGCCATCGGCTATCGGGTACTTTCCAAGGATTGTCAGACATTGTTTGATGCAACCGAAGGTTTACAGTCGTCTCCGCATGAAGAACAGATTTTCAACGGCATAACATTCTGTCATCCGTTTATAAAAGAATTAAAAGCCTCAAGACAATCCATTGTGATATCTTCCCCTAAGCTCTATCATATGGAACGAAATAAATTTGTCAATATCTTGAAAGAACTCCAAAGAGACGGTATTGAAGTGGCCATTCTTACATTGACAGAAAACGGGCAGTCGGATTATCTCAGAAGACAGGGGTTGTTCGTAAAGATTGTACCTGAATTATCATTATGTTCATGTGTTATGGACAAATCCTCCGTCTGGTATGGCAGTATCAATATCCTTGGCTATCCGACGGAAGAAGACAATATTATAAGAATTAAAGATATAAGACTTGCAGAAGAATTTTTGGATGTCATTTACAATAATGGCAATGGCAAGTAATACAAAAATGAAATCATAATGCAGCAGATATAAGGAGGACACCGGCTAAATGTATATTGTCAAATCACTTGTGATATATTATAGCATGAAAACAGCGAATGAAGACAGAAGCAGTTCAGCCGGACAAGGGTGGATATTGGCAGGTGGTCGAAAAGGATTGATTTTTTGGAGGGAGCGCAGTTTGCCGCCTGCCTTTTTCATTGTGTTAAAAAAAATGCCCTCCTATAGAAAATCAGAACAGCATACGGACCGGTAGTTTCCTACTGTCTGTATGCTGTTTTTTTTTTGTTGTATCGACTTTTCCGTCGGTCGCTTGTTTCCGCTGCCGTCAGCCTTCCATGTACAGACGTGAAAGGGGAAAGGTTTTCGGGCTGAATACGCTTTGCCTGCAAAGGAAGATTCTGCCCGAAACGGCACAGCCGCCTGACCTTTCCGCTTTCAGAAAAGTCTGTACTAACTTCCATGGACGGCGAGGAGACAGGCGGCTGCGAAACTGTCATTGGTTGTCATGGCCGGAATGTGTGCGGTGTTTGCTTCTTTTTTCCATCAGTTTGTCCATTTCCTTTGAGATTTTGTCCTCCGTTATCCTGGCATATCCCTGGGTCGTGCTGATATTCGAGTGCCCCATCATCTTGGCTATGCTTTCGATTGATACGCTCTCTGAAATAAGGAGAACCCCGAACCCGTGACGGGCCTGGTGGTAGGACAAGTCATCGTTCCTGCCCAGAATCACGCCGATTTCCCGTATCTCGTGCCAGATGGAATCCCGGCTTGGCAACGGGAACACGAGATTGTGCATGTCGGTGGTGTTGTACAATGCCAGTATCTGTTCAGCTATCGGGTGTAAGGGGATAACGGCCTCCACGCCGGTTTTCTTGCGGTTGATGCGGATAAACCGCCTGCCATCCGCTGTCGTTTCGATATGGCGCGGATGAAGCTGTTTGATATCGGCATAGGCAAGTCCCGTCAGGCATGAAAAGATGAACGCCCGTCTGCCCAGTTCCGCGCGTCCGTCATTCAAGGGCATGGCCATGATTCTTTTCATTTCTTCACGTGTGACGTACTTGTGCCTGGGTGCGGGCTTCTTTTCATATTCGACATCCTCCACCGGATTGGTACGCAGTATCTCGTTATCCACGGCAAGATAAAGCAGCCTGTTCAGCCAGCAGAGGCAACGGTTGGTCTGCGTGGAACTGAAATTCTTGTTCCGTACAAGAAATGCCTTGTAACCTTTGCCGAAGTCTTCCGTTATCTCCTCAAAGGCAATGTCCTTCCTGCCCAAAGAGGTAAGATAGTCCGTCAGGTATTTCTGGAAGTATCGGGAATGGCGGTAGGTGGAAATGGAATTTATCTCTTTGCTCCGTATTCTGAGACGTTCGCGCTCTATCTCACCCATCTGCAACAAATGGGTGGGAACCACGAACTGTCTTGTCACCCGGGTCTTGATGATTTCCGCGCTGACGATACCCTGTGTCCTCAGAATATCCTCGTAAGTCTGTTCGATATACTTCCGGTACTCTTGCAGTCTGGCGTTTTCCCTTACCGTGCGTGTTGTTCCGGTTTTGGCGTTCCAGTCTTCCGGCCTGCAATATATACCGGTAGTGATGGCGGTACTCCTGCCGTCAATGGTGATGCGGCACATGACAGCCGTGGTTCCGTCAGCCTTTACCTTGCCGCGGTTGATGTAGAATAATATGGAAAATGTACTTCTCATGATATCCGTTGTTTGGTGGTTATAAAACAAGTTTGAAATCTTTGGTAGCCTCGATAAGCCTGTCCATATCCTCGAAAAGTTTTTTAGGTGTCACGCGGGCATACACCTGTGTCGTCTGGATATTGCCATGCCCCAGCATCTTGCTGATGGTCTCAATCGGCACACCCGCTTCAAGGGTGACGAGCGAGGCAAACGAGTGGCGTCCGACATGGTAGCACAGGTTCTCCTTTATCCCTGCCAGTACGGCCAGTGCCTTCATATGGTTTCTCATGCTCGGGTAGTGGATCATCGGAAACAGGGTGTCCCTTTCATCGTCATGATATTTTTCTATCAGGTCAACGGCTTCCGGCAGCAGTTTCACGCTTGCGCGGGGTTCGTTCTTTTTCCGGTGGTATTTCAGCCACAATTTACCCTCCTCGTCCGTATGCAGGTTTTCTTTGGTGATTGTCACGGCATCACTGTAGGCTACTCCGGTATAGCAGGCAAAGAGGAACAGATCTCTTGCCAGGCGGTGGGTCGTGCGGTGTGGGGCTATCTCGACATCCCGTATCTTCTCGAAACTTTCCCGGCTCAATGCCTTTGGCGTCTTGACGGTCTGTTTCGGAAGGACATAATGCTGGAACATGAACCGCTCGGAATGACCTTCCTTATAGGCTTTCCGGCAAGACTTCTTGACAATTGCCAGGTAATGCCGTGCGGTATCCACGGCGTGTCCTTTCTCGTCAAGGATGAAATTCTCGTAATCGTGGATGAACTGCTCGGTGAGCTGTCCGAAAGCCAGATCCTTTGTCTTAAACCTGGCTTCAATGAACTCGCGCATGGTACGGCAGGTAAAGTCGTATGCCGGATAGGTCCCTTTTGCCCGGTCTATCCCGATACGGCTCTTCACTTCATCCCTGACGGCATCCAGTATTTTCATCAGGGTCATCTGGGTGCTCATGCTACCCTGAAAGGCATCCTTGACGGAAGCGGCGTTAAAATCAGCCTTTCGTTCCAGAAGGGAATCAAACGCGGCATTGACATCAAGCAGCAGCCTGTCGATTTTGGCATTGGTTTCAACGGCCTCCCTGCTTTTGCCGTTCAACCGGCTTTCGCGGGGATTCCACAGCCCGGGAGTACAGGAGAGTTTACAGCTGAACTGCGCCATCGTCCTGTTCACGGTGATGCGTCCCATTATCGGGGCTTTGCCCGACTTGTCCAGTCCGCTCTTTTTGAGGTAGAGCAGAACCTTGAATTTTTCTACTTTCATACGCTTATAATTTTAGTGGCAAATTTACCTGTTTTACAAGCGTCCTTTGGTATGCAAAACTATGACAACCAGTGTAATATATCGTCGTTTCAAATTATCTGATCCGCTTCGCGTTACCTTGATACCTTTCGGTAACTGTCCGGCTAACGGTTTGGTAACTGAACAGCTGCAATAATCCTCAAATTCTTGCGTTTTCTCCGTTTGGAACAATGTGGAGAAATAACACATTTTCAGATTATTACGTTATAGCTTCTTTTCTTTTCCAGTGCTCATTTTACTTCTCTATTTCCATGTGGCCCGGCACACATTCGCCACGATGATGCTGACCCTTGGAGCAGATCTCTATACTACCTCGAAGCTGCTCGGTCATGCGGATGTGAAAATGACGCAGGTGTACGCAAAAATCATCAACCAAAAGAAGGATGATGCTGTCAATTTGGTAAACGGATTGTTCGATTGACCCAATGTAAATCGTCGCATTTTTAGTGATATAAAGTAGGACTGTTCTCATATCTACATATAGTCGGGGTACATCCAGATTTAGGTTTACTTTAATCCGAGTGCGTATAGGGGAAAAACCAAAGTGAACTAATTTATAGAGGTCTCACTTGTTGTTAATATAGGAAAGCAATAAACATATTGAGTAGATATTGATTATCCTTAATCGAGTAGGAGGAAATATAAATAACATAAACAAAGAAAACTCTTATCCGCACCGTCTCGCAGGAACTTGACCCGCCCGTGAAATAGGCCGGATTCAGGTCCTTTGTCGTCAAGGACATTCCGCTCCGACGATTCTACTTCGCCCGTTTAGGAGAGTATACCGCTTCAAACGGTTCAAAACAAATCGTCTTCGTGCCGTCCCGGACGAAATAACCCCAACAGCACATGAACGCTCGGTATAGCGGTTGGGGACAAAATTTGGCTTAATCCTCAACCCTGTAGGTTCGATAGCATATAATCGGGTACTCCTTGAAAACGCTGTACCGGCACTACTTTCGTCTGCGATATTCCGCCGGCGTCATTCCCGTCTGTCGTTTGAACAGGCGGGTAAAGTATTGGGGATACTCGAATCCCAGCTCGTATGCGATCTGGCTTATCGGGCGTTCGTCCAATGCCAGTTTGTCTTTCGCCGTCTCAATCATTCGATTCTGGATATGTTTTCGGGTATTCATACCCGTTTCGCGTTGAAGCACGGCGGTCAGGTAATCGGACGAAAGATTCAGTCGGTCGGCAAAATATTTCACGGTCGGCAACCCGTTTTTCGAGAGGGAATCGGAGCAGTTTCTCGAACCGGCTTACGATATCCATGTTTTCCCGATGCCTCATCTTGAACTGCCGATCGTAGAATCTGCGGCAATAGCTCAGCAGCAAGCCGATGGAGGCACATGCTATTTCAGGTGTATGTTCGTCGATGCGTTGCCGAAGCTCCCGTTCGATGTGACGAAAAATACTCAACACATGTCCGATTTCCTCTTCCGACAGGTGCAACGCCTCGTGGAGTTCATACGAAAAGAATACGTAATTTCCGATGTCGCGCCCCAGTGCCGTCCCCCGGATGAAATCGGAATGCACCATGACGGCCCAATTGTCCTCTGCCGGCCGGAACGGCTCTCCGTACTCCTGAAAAACGACCGTCTGTCCCGGGCTGGTAAAGACCAGCGTACCGTCCGAGTAATCGTACATGTTACGACCGTATTTCACACCGCACGATGAGTTTCCTCGGCAGAGTGCTATGACATAATAGTCCTGCTTCCAGCCTTGCGGATGGCTGTATTCGGCGATTTGCGAGAAGTTGACAACAGAAATCAACGGATGATAGGTCTTGACTCCGATGATGCGGTTGAACTCCTGCGGTGTTTTGCAATGTATGATTCCGTTTTTGTCCTTCATTCGGCAAAAGTAATGTAAAATGCGGATTATCGCATCATTATCACGGATTCATATCATACAAACACGGATTTGTTTACCCAGTATGTTTGGCATAACCGCTACATTTGTCGAAAAATAAATGAAAATCCGCATGAAACGAATCGAACATCAAAAAACGGCGTCGCCGACGACCGTATTGCTTTTTTCGGGAGCCATCGTGCTACAAATTGTCGGCATGTCCCTCTTTCCACTGACGGCCGGCTATACGAAGTTCTGGCCCACACTGGCTTCCATCCTGGCCTTATTGCTCGGCTCATCGCTTTTTTGCCGGATGCTTTACAAAGGTGTCGCACTCAGTTTTCTGATACCGTTAGGTTCAGCAGTCATACCGCTTGTCGTGAGCATGCTGGGAATATTCGTGTACGAGGAAAGTATATCGGCATTGAAAATCACGCTGCTTATAGTGGCCTGCGCCCTGATAGGCATCGCAGGTAAAATGAAATAAGTAGACGTCATGGACAGCCTACCTGCAACTACAATCGGACTATTTTTGATTGCGACGATGTTCTCCCTGGGAGCAACGGCAATTTGGCCGCGGACACAGGGATTTACCCGACCTATACCGACGGCTCTGTCTATACTGATGCAGGTAATATGCCTCGTATTGATGAACCGCATTGTCGATTCGGGAGTCGAGTTTAGCTTTCTCGTACCGCTCAACGGGGCATTTTCACCGCTCGTGATGATTTTTGTCGGCGTTTTTCTCTATAAGGAGAAGGCGTCAGTTTGGAAAATCGCTGTCTTGCTGACGGCATGCGTGCTGATTGGTTTTGCAAACTTCTTATAAACTGGTAAATATGAATAGCGAACAACATACTACAGCCAAAGTCTGGCTGATTACGGGAGCATCTCGTGGTATGGGACATGCCATTATGGAGG
>ENA-OPEK01000506-OPEK01000506.1-human-gut-metagenome-genome-assembly--contig:-NODE-506-length-10289-cov-1.880496_pt1 | contig 10289 bp, 8 predicted proteins | sample MGYA00241636_ERZ501535 | MGnify/ENA primary metagenome ERZ501535 (study PRJEB25962, sample SAMEA2042425) | human gut metagenome | biome: human gut; feature: human-associated habitat; material: faeces...
CACGCCCGTTTTCTGGCGGTTGATGTTTATCCACTCGTGTTCGTCGAAGTAGGTGCGGATATTCTCTTCCGTAAGGTTGCGCATATCCGCGAACGACAGCCCCGTGAAGGCGCAGAACAGGTAGAGGTCGCGGTACAATTCCTGTTTGGCGTTTTTCAGTTTCCCCTCCATCAGCAGGCGGATCTCATCTTTGGTCAGGAAACTGCGTGTTGTTTCCTCCTTCTTGATTTCATACTCGCGGAACGGGTCGCGCGTCAGCCACTCGTTGTTGATGGCGATGAATACCATCGTCCGTAACGGGCAGACGTACAGCCACACGGTATTGGTGCAGCAGTGCTTGTCCGTGCGCAGGAACATCTCGAAGTCGGAGATGAAAGCCGGGGTAAGCTCTTTTAGGGCGATGTCCTTCACATGGTAGCGGATGTCGAGGAACTCTTGCATGTGCTTGTAAACGGTGCGGTACTTCAGCAGCGTGCCTTTGGCTTTCATGCCTGCCTCCACCTGCTTCTCGTAGTCCTCGTTGTGCTGGCGGAACACCTGCATCAGCGTGTGGTAGCGGTGTTCCAGTCCGAGAAAGGCGTTTTTCACCTTTTCCGCAGTGACGAAGTTGTCACGCTCCATGATTTCCTGATAATGCCTGTTGATGCGTACCCGCATCTTGTCAAGCATACGGTTCGTTTCGAGTGCCGCCGTGCTTCTGCCCGTGACACGTCCACCTTTGGTGTCCCACAGTTTCGGATCGACAGTCAGTTTGCAGCTGAACTGTGTCTGGCTGCCGTCCACCGTGATGCGTCCCATGACGGGAACTGTCCCGTCCTTTTTCACTACCTGACGCTTGAGGTAGTAGATTACTGAAAATGTACTCTTCATTGTCCTTAATTTTTGGGTTTCAAAATTAGTTGGTGAAGAGTCCGGTGTTGGTACGCAAAACGGGGAGGAACGGCGCAATCTTTTTCCGTAACCTGATTTTTCGCATGAGTTATGGATAACTCACTATTCCTTAGAGCCTTGTTTCGCTATTCGTACCCGTTTGTCGCATTTTCGGGCATGGTTACGAACAAGTAACGTAGCGGCGTCAGGATTTGGCTTCGGCAGGGATTGTAATGGCTTCACGGATTATCGCCACTTCAACCAAAACCCTTGTAACTCAATTCTATCACTATATCTTTCCGCATTTCACTTTTTTGTAGTAACTTTGCAAAGTAAATTCATTATAAAATGCTCCCTGTAGAAAAATTGTTGATTTCACCATGTTTCCTTTTAGGAATCCTATTATTTATCGCTTTCTTTGGCTGGTTATTTTCAGTTAGATTATTTAAACCATCCGATAAGTTTTGGCGAACATCAAATTTCGTCGGTTTACTTTTTACTTGTTTGGGTATCTTTGGTGTCATTAAAGATAGCCGACAGATTTTTTATGAGAGAGAGTATTATCAAAATAAACTTCGAATAGAAGGTTATTATAGATGGAGGCTCATATCAAATCTAAATGAAGACATTTATTGTCGAGAATTTATTGAGACAGAGTATAGTCCAAGAAATTTGAGTACTATGCAAGAAGACTACAATAAAACTTGTCAATGGATAAAAGATAATAAAAGGTATTTTTTTGAATGTTATTCCAAACAAGAACCAATTATTATAGATTCTATAATCAATCCCAAAATGCAAGTCTCAGACCACATTTTAGAACAGTATTTTAAAGATATGCAGCTGTGTATAGCTGAATATAATGATGATATTGCAAAATTAAGAGAATACGAACAAGGGCAGCAACCAAATATATTTGAATTGCTTTATACAATCTTTTCACCGTTTTTCCTTGCAATTGGTTTAGGGTGGGAGTTTGTGAAATTCTTTGCTAAACGCTGAGTCCTTTATTGGTTATTCATTTACGTAATCTCCTTCTTTAATTTTATATAACATGCTGATTCTGTATGTGACATTTTACGTTCAATCGTTGAGATCTCCAAGTCACGAAGGGTATGGACAAAAACATTCTTGATGAATGTGGCTGTGTGAATGCGCTTTTTGCTGAACGCTTTACCAATATTCCATCCAAAGTGCATTATATCAATGCTTTTAAGTTGTGAGTCAACCTTTACAGGCGATATCTTTTGTAAGGTATCGCTTGAACTATATTCTACGATGTATGCACATAAACGGTTGAGATCTTCTTCACTCATATAGGCGACCATTGTTTGCTTCGTATAGCTGAGGACCTTTTCCAATTTGGTTTGAATAGCACGATTCCTTTTTGCGATAGAATTGGTTCGCATAACTTCATATTCTGAAGGTCCAGAGGTCATTTCTTCAGCGCTAGGAGCAGGGGCAATGACACTGGGAGTAGCCTGATTTGAATCTTCGATTGTAAGGGATTCCGGAGCAGAAACGGTATCATTGTGATTTTTCATCGTTTGAAAAGCAAAGATACGCAATAGAAAAGCTTCTATGCGTGGTAGCAGAAACTGATTGAAAGTTGTCTGTAAGCTGGCATAGATCGCCATTAAGACAATTACTGTTGCAAAAAATGCAACACTACTACTGAAATCGTCAACACCTTTAGATAAAACAAACTGACGAACTAAAACGCCAACAACAAGAGTACCTACTAATACAAGGGAGTAGAGTACTATATGTTCTATACTTTTCTGATTCATAGTGATATTTGTTAATTGTTTGTGCGCAAATATATGTCATTTCATAGATACCATGTTATAAATCCAATAAAGTGGCAGCATTTGTCCTCGATATGGTACTTATTTCTATGCAATCTATGCCACAATAGAATAAAAAAGAATCCGACATTGGTTTAAAACCGAGTCGGATTCTTATAAATCAATAAACATTGTATAATAAATATATGTCTATCACTTGTTTTTAGCTTCTCTATATCAATCGACTAAAATGTTGAATAAAAGAGTATTCATGCTGAATGTCATAGTTAAAGTATATATTTATATTAATCCTCCATCAAATGTTTCCTGTCGACATTATCTTTTATAAGATATACGTTTATCGGAATCTTCATTAGCTTGAGTGTTTTAACGCATCTAAAAAGACTAATACGAGAAAAAATTGGTAACGCATCTGATTTTAATTCTTTGTTCTTATTTGAAATTATTCCATAAGTTACATGGTATTGATCGTTGTTTATTTTCTCTTCAAAATTTCTATTATGTTCTATTAAATCTTTTAACTTTTCTTTTGCTTCAGGGCTTTGTTGAAGAATTATTACAGAATTCACACCTTGGTTAAATAAATGACTTAAATATGCTGAACGAGTAGATATTTTATTATGTATTAATTCAACCACCATATTGTTTTTTAGAGCAATTAAATCACATGGCTCAATGTTACGTTGTCCTTGTGGAGCTATAGATTTCTTGTCAAGGCAATAAACTTCATCTATAGGAGAATTACGTTGAGCATGAATATTGTACTCGTCTTCTCGTTTTTGATTGCATTCACATAATATTGCATGCTCATCAATAAATATAGGGTCTAGTTCAGATTTAAGTCTATCTATAAAATTGGTATTTATTTCGTACCATTCACCCTCACATAGATGATATGTTTTATTATTATAAGTACAATCAAATAAAAATGCTTTATAAATTGAATAACTCTGTATAGGACTTCCATTTTCATCCAAAATACATAAAGAGTGTTTATTGAATATTGAAATATTTTCAATTTCTACATTACGTTCGTTAAGGTATTCTCGATAATTACCAATATACACATCTTCGTATTCATTAGATGGTCTAGATGCGCCACGATATTTTACTTTGAAATTTGTTGAATAATCTACAATGTCTGGAATTCCCAATGTAAGATTAATGGAATTCTCATGAAAATCATTTAATAATAGATCTTCTAAAGAATTGATCAAATCAGGATCTTTTATTGGTGTAATGTTTTGTAAATCAGGAAACGATTCTTCGTAATCTCTACGTGTATAAATAGTATACAGTCTAGAACATAATTCAACCAATTCGTTTGGTTCACAATCAGTTGTAAATCTTAGACTGCATGCACCTGTAGCATTTCGTAATGTATCTTGATATTCATTTTTTACAGCACCTGTTAATCTCTTAACTATAGAGTCATCTGTACTAATATTAAAATGAGTCAGGTTTGATGCATTAGGGATTTGAATTCTCTGCCTTTTTGCTGTTTCAGGCATTAATAAGTCAGTTGATTTGATTTTATCAGGATCTAAAGTATTTAAAGTTGTCCTAAGCCCAAAGTCATATTCATAAGAGTTTTCTTTGAGATTATGATAACTTGTTCCAAAAGTTATGGCAAACCATCTTTCTCTAACTGGCAGAAAAACTATTGCGCCAACTGAAGTTAATCGAAGCTCCTGATTTATACCCCAATACTCTTTCCACCATGGGGATCTTATAGGATTCTGTCCATAATACATTACTCCACCTTCAGGTATGTTTGTATCATCTTCTCTAAGAAGTTGTAATTGGTGCCCTTCTTTCAAAGAATTATTCGCATTGAATTCAGGCTTTAAAAGATAGACTGAAAAATTTCTGCTTTTCGGCATAGATTAGATGGTGTTTTTTGTGAGTTCAACATATTCAATATTTTAGACAAAATACTGCTTGTATATTAAAGCTGTATATATGCATATAAAATTACTCATTTTTATTGCATAATTGATCATTTTGAAAATATTTATATCAATACCGTCTAAAAACATAAAAATTAATCCCAATAAATACATTTGGTTGACTTTGATTTTTCTTCAGTGAACTTTATCGAACAGACCAAGTTGTATTCCAATTTATAACGAATTTATAGTATTAGGAAATAAATTGCTCATTTATATCTGTTTTACCATTTAAGAGGATAATGTACAATATTTAGCCTATTATTTAATGACATTTCAATAATGAAATGGCTGTGAGATTTTAAAGTTCATTACTTTTGTGATAATTTTCACCATATATTATTGAGGACTTCTAATCAACAAGAAGTCCTCAAAATTTTTTATTTCAACGAAATCTTATTTGCCGTTTCTCGTTTCTTTGAATTGACCAAATCAGCATAGATTTGTGTAGTGGTGACATTCTTATGTGTCAACATCTTCGATACTGTGTAAATATCTGTGCCTAAAGAGATTTGGATGACAGCGTATGAATGACGAAAGCAGTGGAAGGTTATGTGCTTTCTGATTCCGGCTTCGGCAATCCACTGTTTCAAGGGATGATGGGTCATGGAGCGAGTTAAGCCTTTGAAGACTTTTCCGGTGCCCCATTCGCCACACAACTCCAGTGCTTCCTGACTGATGGGAAGGGTGGCCTCGGTTTCTGTCTTTTCGGTACAGATACGAATATAGTAGCCTTGATCCGGCCCGACTTCAAAATCACGCCAGTCCAGCTTCAGAATATCACTGATACGGAGACCGGTCATGCAGGCAAACAGGGAGGCCTGTTTCAAGACTGGAATTTTGCAGGGTGTAGCGGCCAGTTTCTTGACTTCATCAAGTGTCAGATACTCTTTCTTGACCTCTTTCCATTCTATCTTTTCCAGAAAGTCGTTCAAGTTCTCGCGCAACATCTTTTCTTTATAGGCTATTTTCAACAGGGCACGGAAGGTAGAATAATAGCCAGCGGCCGAATTGCGTGAGATGTAAGCATTGGGATGATTGATCTGTTTGCATTTGAGCAAGTAATCCCTGAACTTCTCGCACAGTTCTACGGTGACATCACCAAAGGTGCATTTGCCGCCGACAAATTTCTCGAAGTGGTTGTAAACACAATCCCATTTTTCATATTTTTCCCGTGCCTTTGTCCGGAAGTAGGCAAGGAAATCTACTTTTTGTTTGTTCTTGTCCAGGAACCCGAATTCTTCATTGATAAGCGACTGGACACGGATACAGCGGATTGCCTCTGCCTTGTTCAGCATATCCTGATTGAACATTCTTTGCTGCTCGTTCTTGGGCTTGGCATAGATGTAGATACCGAGGAATTCCCGGCGACTCATCTTCATCGTATAAGGATTGCGGATTGCCGGATAATAATCCAGATAAAGAGATATGCGGTCGTTACGCAATGGCTTTTGTCTCAAAGTTACGTTGGTGCATGTAAGTGTCATAGCTATATTGTTTTTTGATTAATACTTGTTTTTGTTGCAAATAAAATAGGTGTTCTAATGGTGGTATTTATCACCGGAAAATAACTTTCGGCTCATTCTATTTTTGGAGGTTCAAAGAACTTGTCCAGCTCTGCCCGCAGAATCTTGGTATATTTACCGACTTTGATACGGGCGATATTATGGTATTTCACATAATGGTAGAGTTGGTCCCGTGTCAGATTGAATCGCTCCATTGCTTCGGCAATGGTGTAGTATTGGGGCTCTTCGGGAGCTATGAGACCTTTGGCAATGTCGACATGCTTTTTGGAGTAGAACACCATGATGCCGACTTTCTTTTTAGGAATGGCATTCTTTGATACAAAAGAATAGATGGCCGTTAGTGTCATGCCGAACTTCTCCTGCATATCTTGCGTGCTGTACCATTCCTTGATTTCAGGATCGGGAGCTTTCTTTGCAAAGTAGTCATCAATATGCTTTTTGCTCCAATAGGTTTTACCACAGTGAAAGGTTCGTGGAATATTATGTTCCTTAGCGATATGAAATATCCAAGAATCCTTTACGCCATACTTTTCCTTAACTTCAGCTGTGGTGTAGAAGTCGGTGATGCTCTGCTTGGATTTTGGTAGATGTTTTTTGTAAGGAGAAGCATTATCAAACAGAGCCTCGATGTCTCGTTTCCTGATAATAGTTTTTCTCTTTAACTGGACCGATTTTATCAGGTTAGTTTCTAGATACCTATAAAAGGTAGCCCTGCTGATACCGATATACTTTGCAGCTTCGCTTGGGGTAAAGAAATCCTTGTCAATGCAATCTTCTTTTTCGATTTGCTGATTGACCATTGTTTGGAATTCGCTAACACGCTTTTGCCTTGTTTTTTCTTTGTAGGCAAGGTTAGCACAACGACGCGAACAGCATCGTGTCGAGATTTTGTGGGCAATAAATAATTTGCCACACCACTCACATTTTTTCTGAATGTTGATGTTACTAGCCATTTCATTTATCTTTTTATTTCGCCAAAACTGTATCTCTGCGTATCACTGTGTCTCACAGCGTCTCATTTCTCCACGACCTTGCCAACGATAATCCTTGGATTTTCGTGGTGAGGTACACAGGAGGTACAAAAAATGGCGTAAAAAGGCTTAGCAACGATTATCAACGATACTTGAGCAACAAAAAAGGCGCCCGTAAAGAGCGCCACATTAATCGATTATAATCAATTCAACTATTTAATAATCAAGCATTTACTTGCCGATGCAAAAATGTTCGAAAATATTCCCAAGTACCATATCGTTCGTAACTTCCCCTGCAATATCGCTTAGATGGAAAATGCATTCGCGGATATCTTGTGAAACAAAATCTCCGGATAGATTTTCTGCTAGTCCTTGTTGGACCCGGTGGATGGCTTCCAAGGCATGGGTCAAAGCCTCGTAATGGCGTATATTCGTGACAATGACATCGTTTGGGGTAACCGTGGGCAGGTTAGCGGCAGAGATTAGCATTTGCTGAAGCTTGTCGAGGTTGGTACGTCCTTTGGCAGAGATGGAGATGCATTGCACATTAGTAGCGGCCACGGTGAAACTGGAGTTGGGGATGGTTGAGGCATCTTGCACCAGATCGGTCTTGTTGAATACGAGAATGAGCCGTTTCCCTTTGCAACGGGGAAGTATCTGGGTAGTTAGTTGTGGTATCCGTGAGACGGCATTCGTGGCATCAACTATCCAGAGCACGATTTCCGCCTGCTCCAATTTCTGGAAGGTTCGCTCAATTCCTAGGTTCTCGATGGTGTCGTTCGTTTCGCGTATGCCTGCCGTATCAATAAATCGGAAAGTTATCCCACCAAGATTGACTGTGTCTTCTATCACATCGCGGGTTGTCCCGTGTATGTCGCTTACAATGGCTCGTTCCTCGTTTAGTAGTGCATTCAACAGGGTGGATTTACCAGCGTTCGTTTCGCCGATGATGGCTACGGGCACGCCGTTCTTGATGGCATTGCCTACACTGAAGGATTGTACTAAACGGGAAATTACCTGCTCTATGCCGTCTGCTAGGAGACATAGCTCGGAGCGGTCGGCAAATTCCAGTTCTTCGTGGTCGCTGAAGTCCAGCTCCAGTTCTATGAGTGATGTGAAGTGCAGCAATTGGTCGCGTAGTGAGGCCAGCTCTTTACTGAACCCACCGCGCATTTGGCTCATGGCGAGGCGGTGAGTGGCGGCAGAGGTGGAGGCGATGAGGTCGGCCACGGCTTCGGCCTGGCTTAGGTCCATTTTGCCGCCCAAGAAGGCCCGTTGCGTGTACTCACCGGGAGCGGCCAGGCGGCAACCATTGCCGATGAGCAATTGCAACACCTTCTGAAGAATATAGCTCGAACCGTGGCACATGATTTCCGTGCTATCCTCGCCCGTGTACGAGTGGGGGGCACGGAATAAGCTTACAAGTACTTCGTCTATGATGTTTTCTTCTTCATGGATATGACCGAAGGTAAGTGTGTATGGCTTGGCATCCTTCAGCTTCTTCCCCTTCCGGGCAGGGGTAAATATGCGGGATGTTATCTCTATGGCATCCGGTCCGGAGACACGGATGCATCCTATGGCTCCCCCTTGGGCGGTGGCTATGGCACAAATGGTATCTTGGTTCATTTTATCCGGCTTATTTTTATTCAGCAAAGATAATGGTTTCTTTACAAAAAAGAGAGATGGTGATTCAACTTATGGGCTTTTATCGTAACTTTGTGCAAATCGATAATGGATAGATGCTTATAAAGCCTAATCCGCCTCTGTGCCCATTGTGGGTATAGCAGGACATTGCTACACTATACAGACCAGCAACGGGCACGTCAAGCAGGATGTGATGAAGTCATTACTAAACCCTACTCCTAGGATTGGCTGAAGGAAAGGGAGGAGCATTTCTTGAAGGATACTTAGATACGGTCGAGTACTGTTTTGATAAGAGTATCTATCGTATTCTTGTATCCCGTGTTAGCTTCTTTTATCAGGCGGTTGGCAATGACCATGCATACCGTCATGGCCTTGTGCCCCATCAGACGGCTCAAGCCTGCCAGGGCAGAACTTTCCATCTCGAAGTTGGTGATACGGTAGCCGTTGTATTCAAATTTTTCAATCTTCTCATTCTGATGTGGGTCGGCAAGCGGCACGCGTAACTCGCGTCCTTGAGGTCCGAAGAAGCCCCCGGCGGCAATCGTTACGCCACGTACCATGTCGTTTTGTGCGATGCGGTCTATCAGTTCAGTGCTTGCATCAATGACGTAGGGGGCAGGGGCACACATGTTGCCAGACCATCCCATATGGTTGAGGAAGGCACGCTCCATGGGTAGGTCGCACACGGAGTTGCGTCCGGCATAGAAGTTGAGCAGCCCATCGAAACCAATGGACTTTTCAGAACATACGAATGTGCCTACCGGAGTGTAGGGTTGCAAGCCGCCGCAGGTGCCGATACGTACCAGCTCAAGGCTACGTAGGCGGGGCTTTTCTTCGCGCGTCTCGAAGTCGATGTTTGCCAGGGCATCCAGTTCGTTCATCACGATATCGATGTTGTCACATCCGATACCGGTGGAAACCACCGTAATACGTTTCCCCTGGTAAGTACCGGTGATAGTCTTGAACTCGCGGCTTTCCACTTCACATTCCTTGTTCTCGAAATGGGAGGCAACCAGTGCCACCCGTCCGGGGTCGCCTACCAAGATGACTTTGTCTGCCAGCCATTCGGGCTTTACGTGAAGATGAAATACAGAACCGTCTTCATTGATGATCAGTTCGGAAGAGGCGAAATATTTCTTCATATGCTTGAGGCTTTAATCTTTTGTTTATAAATAGAAACGCCGGGAACCGATTCTTGTTCACCGGTTCCGGCGTTTCGTCAGTTACTTTCCGGGTTATTTACTCAACGGCTGGCTGGTATTGCCCGTCGTCGGTTTGGCAATGTTTTCGCGCATGGAAGTGTCGGCTTCTATATTCTTCATCCGGTAATAGTCCATGATACCCAGATTGCCGTTGCGGAATGCTTCGGCCATGGCCTTGGGTACTTCCGCTTCTGCCTCGATAACTTTGGCACGGGCTTCCTGGGCCTTTGCCTTCATTTCCTGCTCTGTGGCTACGGCCATGGCGCGGCGTTCCTCTGCCTTGGCTTGAGCAATGTTCTTGTCGGCATTGGCTTGGTCT
>ENA-OPEK01000510-OPEK01000510.1-human-gut-metagenome-genome-assembly--contig:-NODE-510-length-10254-cov-1.616531_pt1 | contig 10254 bp, 8 predicted proteins | sample MGYA00241636_ERZ501535 | MGnify/ENA primary metagenome ERZ501535 (study PRJEB25962, sample SAMEA2042425) | human gut metagenome | biome: human gut; feature: human-associated habitat; material: faeces...
ATGGACGTGGCCGCTCCCGGACCAAGTACGGTAATTCCGTTCTATGTGGACCGTCCTTTCATCTTCCTGATAAAGGAGAAGAGTACGGGAGTTATTCTGTTTATGGGTAAAGTCACAAAACTATAACTACAATATATTGAAATAGAAAGAGCTGTCTGCCAACCGCAGACAGCTCTTTCTATTATAACCGGCTCTTGTATATCTGTGCCATTGCCTTCTGATACTGGTTTTCCAGTTGCAGGAGGTTTGTCTTGCTTTGATAGACAACCGATATTTCAACGAAGTATTCAATCATACTGATTTGTCCTCCCATAAGTGCTTGTTTCAGTAAAGAAAGGTCTTGCTGTTGATGGAAGGTGCGCTCGTATTCCTCCATGGAAGCGTGCAGGTTCTTGGCCTCTTCATAGAGTTGCCACAAGGCAGAGCTGGCTTGCAGTGCGGCGTTCTCCTTTTGGTAGTCAATGTTGAGCGCTTGTGTCTTGGCTATCTTGACCTTATTGCGGTTCTCGAAAAGCGGGAAAGAGAAGCCTACTACTACACCGTTCAGCGGATGCCCCGATTCGGTATTTCTACGGTAACCCAGTTCCAGTTTGGGCAGCCAGCCTTGCTTGCTTGCCGAAATCTGTTTCCGGGCGGCAGAACTTTCACCCTGCAAGGATTGCAGGGTGGGGTCTGAAGCCAGCAGTTCGTCGGCCAGCGGGTGGAAGTCGGCCGGCAACGGCACTGCCGGGTATTCTGTCAATCCGAGTGTTTGGGCGTCGGGTGTGGTACCGGGTCTGGGACGTCCCGGTGTGAGCGGCTGGTTTCCGTTGAGGACAAGCAGCTCTTTCAGTTTGTTGTTAAGTGCCGTCTGGTTCATGCGGGCTTCCGTGCGTACATTCAGCAACTCCAGATTAATCTTGTTGGTTTCCAGTGCATTGGCATCTCCCGTTTCCAAACGCCGGGTGTACATGGCCGACAGTTCCTCCGCATTCTTCAACCGTTCGTCGAGCAGGGCTTGCTGGCGTTGCAGCATGATGATGTCCAAGCATACTTCCTTCGCTTGCAGCAATATCTGCTGGCGGAAGGCGGTGGCTTGTGCATCCAGTGCATTTGTCTTGAGTCGGTTCATCTTCCCTCGGGTGGCGTAAAGCGTGGGGAAGTCGAAGCTTTGCGAGATGACCATTTCGCCGACTGTCTCGTCACTGTTCTTGGAGTCCCAAAGGTGGGCGTATGACAGTGTAGGGTCGGGGAGGTTGTTGTTTGTCTTGTTCTCCAGTTTTTGTGAGGAAATGAGGTGGGAGTTAGCCTGCAATTCCTTGTTGTTGGCCTCTATCTGCTGGAGCACGGCATCAATGCCGGACGTTTGTGCGCTCATCCCCGCAAAAGCGAGGATGGCAGCGCTGAATATGAAAAATCTTTTATTCATTGTCTGACGTTTTAGGTTGTTGGTTATGGTGCATCATCAGGTAAACAATCGGAATGATGAAACCGTTCAGGAACGTGGATGTTAAAAGGCCGCCCAAGATAACCTTTGCCATCGGGCTTTGTATCTCGTTGCCCGGCAGGTCGCCACTGAGAGCCAGCGGGATAAGTGCCAGTGCACTGGATAGGGCGGTCATCAGGATTGGATTCAGACGGTCGAGCGAACCGCGGATAACGCTGTCGTAGACGCCATAGCCTTCTTCCTGCTGCAAGTGGTTGTAATGGCTGATGAGCAGCATTCCGTTTCGGGTGGCGATACCGAACAGTGAGATGAAACCGATGATGGCGGGGATACTCACTTCTCCCGTTGTGATGAGCAGGGCGAATACACCGCCTATCAATGCCAGCGGCAGATTGATAAGGATGATGGCACTCTCTTTCACACTGCGGAATTCATGGTAGAGGAGCAGGAATATCACCACGATGGACATGAACGAAGTAAGTGCCAGCGTGCGGCTTGCTGCCTGCTCACTTTCGAATTGTCCGCCGTATTCGATGTGGTATCCTTCCGGCAGTTTGATTTGTGCGTCTACCTGGGCTTGTATATCGTTGACTACACTTCGCAGGTCGCGGTCGGCCACGTTGGCGGAGATGACGATCTTACGTTTTACATTCTCGCGGCTGATGGTGTTCGGACCCATGGCCGAGCGGATTTCCGCTACATAGTTCAGTGGAATTTTCTGTCCGTCGCCCGTATCAATCTTCAAGTTGCGTATTTTTTCCATTTCGTCGCGTATGCCGTGGATATCTACCTCGAAGATCATGATGGAAAGCCGTGGGCTGGGAAACGGAAGGTCTCGACGATAACCGGACTGATCGCCTATGACTATGTCTGTCAGGTTGCAGAGATATACAAGCAGGCGGCACCGGGGCTTGATCTGCAGGTTTTCCCAATCCGGAATGATTTCTTCGGCGAGAAGATCACGGTGACAGGACTTCTGACCGGACAGGATATCGTGAAGCAGTTACAGGGCAAGGATCTGGGAGAGGCGTTATTCCTTCCAAGCCAGATTGTGAAGGCGGATGAGCCGATTTTTCTCGATGATATGACGGTTGAGGAATTGCAAAACGCTTTACAAGTACCGGTGATTATTGTACAATCAAGCGGTGTGGGATTATTTAACAGAATGATAGAAATGGAGAACGAACATGAGTAGACCGGTTGTTGCCATTGTCGGCAGACCAAATGTCGGTAAATCTACATTGTTTAACTCTGCTGGCGGGCGATAAACTTCGTAATCTCCGCCACTTCGGGCGTATCGATAAAGGCACACTGCACACGCACCGGGTCAGCTCCCTGCAGGAATAACATATCACCGCGGCCTATCAGCTGGTTGGCTCCCGGACGGTCGAGGATGGTACGCGAATCGACCATTGCCGATACACGGAAGGCGATACGCGCCGGGAAGTTGGCCTTAATCGTACCCGTAATGATGTTTGTTGTCGGTCGCTGTGTAGCGATAATCATATGTATACCCACGGCACGCGCCAACTGGGCGATACGTGCGATGGGCAGTTCCACATCCTTACCGGCTGTCATAATCAAGTCACCGAACTCGTCGATAACGACTACGATATAAGGCATGAACTTATGCCCCTTTTCCGGATTCAGACGACGGTTGATGAACTTCTCGTTATACTCCTTGATATTGCGCACATGGGCAGCTTTCAGCAAGTCATAGCGAGTATCCATCTCCACACAGATGGAGTTCAAAGTCTGCACCACCTTCGTGACGTCCGTAATGATGGCATCTTCCCCGTCGGGTAATTTCGCGAGGAAGTGATGCTCAATTACGGAGTAGATGCTGAATTCTACTTTTTTGGGGTCTACCAGCACAAACTTCAGCTCTGCCGGATGCTTCTTATATAATAAGGAGGTGATGATGGCATTCAACCCCACGGACTTACCCTGACCGGTAGCACCGGCAACGAGCACGTGCGGCATCTTGCACAAATCCACCATAAACACTTCATTCGTAATCGTCTTACCCAGTGCGATGGGCAAGTCGTAAGTAGACTCCTGGAACTTCTTGCTGCCGATAATACTCTGACCGGATACAATCTTCGGATTGGAGTTGGGCACTTCGATACCAATCGTACCCTTTCCCGGAATGGGAGCGATGATACGGATGCCGAGCGCCGAAAGGCTGAGGGCAATATCATCTTCCAGACCGCGTATCTTCGAAATGCGGACGCCCTGCTCGGGAGTGATTTCATACAGCGTCACCGTAGGACCTACCGTCGCCTTAATGGTACTGATTTCTATACCGAAACTACGCAGAGTATTGATAATCTTATCCTTGTTCGCGTTCTGCTCTACCATGTCAATGGTCGGACCATTGTCATCGTAATGCTTCATCAGGTCTATTGTGGGGTAATGATAGTTTTCCAAATCCAGACGGGGATTGTACGGCTCCTTCTCCGTTCCCACATACTCCTCCTCTTCGGCCTTTTCAACCTGGAATGCCGGCTCCTTCTCTACCGGCTGTTCCCGAAAAGGGGGCACCGGCTCCGGTGCAGGAGTCTCAAAAGTCATGGTAACGTCCTCATCCGCAGACTTGGCAGGCTTTATCTTTCCATCACTTCCACCCAAGTCAAGGGTGATTTCATTCAGCGGTTCGTCCTCTTCTTCCTCTATAGCAATCTCCTCCTCCTTTTCAAGAACCTTTTCCGGCTCCGCAGCTTCCGGTGTCGGAGCAGCCGCCTTTTCCTTTGCACCCCAAGAGGTCTTGAACTCTTCCGGCGTTTCACCCTGCACGCTTTCCACCTTCTCCTTACGCTTCAAGAAGCTGAGACTGAACAATCTGCGCAACCAGATGACAGTCCGTGCACTCAGATAGATGAGGAAGCAAATGGCAGTTACCAACAATAGCAGCCAGACTCCCGGCACACCGACTTGAGACACAAGCCAGTTACTGACATTGTATCCGTGCATACCGCCCAGATAGAGGAAAGAGTCCTTGTACTGGTCTACAAACACAAAACCGAAAAATACCGAGAACCACACCAGCATCAACGAACAGCCGATGAACCACTTCCACAAGCGCACCACACGCACCCGCATCAGCTTCAGTCCCGCCACAGCCAGGAACACGAGAATCAGGAAAGACGATACGCCGAAGCAATCATTTATCAGATAGCTGGCCAACTGCGCACCGCGGCTACCGGCGTAGTTCTTCACCCCATTGTTGGTGGAAATCAGCTCCTGCGCACTGCCTCCGTCAATGATGCTCTGGTCTGCCGCTCCCGTGAAAAAGAATGATGTGAAAGCAAGCAACAAATAAACCGAAAAGATTACCAGCACCAAGCCGATAACGAAATGAACCGTTTCACTTCTAAATAACGCTGCCACTTTCCCCAAAAACGAGAGTGACAGTTCCGTATCTTTAGCTGTTGAATTTTTCTTTGCCATATTTTTTAAATAACTATTGAGAATTGATTGCAAAAATAATAAAAACTATCCTTCTGCCGCGTTGTTTTCATTCTTTAATTTCTCGTCTGCCGATTATAGGTATTCCTAATCTACAACTGTAATTTTATCGCATGTTTTACTTACATACTTGCATGAAATGACATAGCGCACTAATTTACAACAGATTGCACCATGCAAGCAGACCTCATGCAAGCATGCAGGCAGATTTTGCCTACATGACGCAATCCATGCAAGCCCTATACGCATCAACCTACTCTTTTTCCTTCAAAAAATAAATCGGCTGTTTCTGCAACCCTTTGTTTACCAACACATTCTCCTCACAAAGACGACGAATCTGCCGCGTTGCAGTCGTGCGGGTCATGCCGCAAATCGACTGTACAACACTGCGGGTGATGAACTCATTCTTACGTAGATAGTTCACCACTTTTTGCTTCACCTCATCATCCGTCAGCCTCTTTTTCATGAGATTCCGCAATTTCAGCGGCTTTACTTTCAATACTCCTATCTCACTGCGCAACGCCTTGTCCGGTCTGAAAGTGATGTTTTTCAACTTCACCTTAGTACTTTTCCGCTTTGTCTCCAGTGTCACCGGTTCCGTGCAGGTCAGCGTGGGAACAAAGTAACCGATGCCGTCCAAATGTACCTGCCTGCCCTCCCCCAGCTCGCGTCCCACAAAATGCGACAAAGCATCGAGTACCGCCAGTACATCCGTCTCGGTCAGCGAGCAGTATTCTTGTATATGCCTGCGCAGCTCATCGGTCGTCGTAGAGCCGTTCAGTTTAATCCGGGGATGCAGGGTCAGCTCTTCCCCTTGTTTATCCTTCGTTTTCGGGTTTTCGTACCAATCAAATAAAATTGCCATATTCTTTCCTCCATTTTTAGATTCATTTCTGTTGCTGTCTGCAGGTTTCGCTCATGCAAAGTACCGGCTTTCATTAGGCAGAGCATAGGTCTTCCTTACGCAAAGAAGCGTTCTTCCTTCTGCTGAAAGCTTATCAAAAAAAAATGCGCACAGCTGTGGTTTACCTTCTTCATATTTGTGATACACCTTCTTCACAACTATGAGAAAGACATTCCACGACTGTGCGCAACTACAAACTACAGAGGCAAAGATAGTGAAAAGCAGGGGGCCTGGCAAAGGAATGCTAATCTTTTTCAGATTGAAGCATGTAATAATGCGGTAATAATAGCGCTATTTGCCCAGCTCCATAATTGCAACAATTAATCTTCTTCTTCATCATCGTCATAATCTTCATCGTAGTCATCATCGTCACCATCCCATCTACACCCACAAGCATCACAAGCATAATCATTAATACCACTTGAATCAGGATAGACCAAATGCGAGCCACATTCAGGGCAACGCAACTTGTCGTTATCATCATCGTCATCCGCAATTTCATCACATGGCCATTCTCTTCCACAATCCGGACAAACATAATTCACGCCATCGAAATAGGCATTCTCATTCAAACAAAAAATACATTCCATAACTATCTTATTTTTAATTATTACTTTTATTCATTATTCTTTTTGCATATAAGCAGCATTTAATCAGCACAACTCCCACCAGCATAGAACAGACAATGCCAGTTGCAATGAAAAGAGGGCTTCTATCAGCGGAAGCAATGCCGTTTTTTGCCAACACCAAAAGTCCCGTCTGAAAACAAACGGCCGACAACAAGCAGAACAGCAGCACACTGCGTTTCCAATGTTTTGGCATCGGTTCATTTTTTTCTACCTCTTCTACCATTTCCTTCATTGCTTCTTCAATCCATATCTTCATCTTCATTGTCTTGAGGATTTATTTCATATTTGGGGTCTAAATCATATCTGTACGCAAGCAAAAAATCGGCCTTTTTATCTTTGGGTTTACAAAGAGAATACAATATGGCCCCTACTACCAATGGGGCAGCCGCAACAACTGCAATCCCTGCCAGCATACCACCTCCTATTATACCGCCAATTGCAGCCAATCCGGAGGTTATTCCTGCTGCCGACAACCCAGCAACAACACCTGAAGCCGAAATCAAGCTTATCATTCCTGCCACCGTACAAGCAGATCCTCCACTTGCCATTATTTTGGCAACCAAATCATCTTTGTCTTTTCTAGTCATCTTTTTGTAAGCATCAAAATCTTTACCTAATACAACGGTGAACATGATACAGAATTCTGCGTAGCACACGTCAGTAGGATAACTCTTGCCCTCGGCCAAACGTGTAATTGCGTACTTCGACATTGTCATAGCCACTGCAAGTTCATCAATAGAAATAGAAGAATTACTCATGAATGAACGCAAAAACGGAGCGAAACCGACTCCTTTCGGAAATTCTTGATTTTCCATAATCTTTTTTTTAAAGTTTATATTATGGCGCCCTCTGCCTATAAGAACAAAAAGCAACCGTTAGCATTAACGATTGCAAAAGTATGGGGGAAGAACCAGCTGTGAAATAGACGTCTACAAAAAAGACAATCAACCTCTTTATCCATTTCCACATTTATCTTTAAAGGTTTTCCATTTTTTCTCTGGTAAGCCTAATGTGTCATTTACGATTTTCCAAGCGTCCTTTGGCAGGTCTAATAGAGTTTGCAATATTTTCCATGAATTTATTATTATAGATGTAGCATCCTTCTTACTATCACACAATTTTCTTATTGTTTCCCCGAAAAATCCGCCGTTCATAGTCATCAAAATCTTGCTGATAGACGTGTAAGGAGGTGACACCACTCCTCTATTATGTTCTATATCACACTTAGAAGTATCTAATGTTCCCAAATAAAATTGCATATACCCCAAAAGAAGTCTAATCATGTAGATAAATTGTTTATTAGTTTTCTGCTGCAAATCTCGCTCCTTCACATCTGCATTTCGTACTATCCGCCACGCTGCCTCATAGTGTTTTTCTTTTCTCAGATATCCACTTTCAGTGGTCTTTTCCAGTAGTTTCTCAAACATTTCTTTATTTGTCTTCTCCTTTCCCTTTTTCGACATTTGGCCTATCTCTTCAAGCAGTTCCTGATACGCTTTTTTTGTAAAGTTAACATCAGCAGAGAAACGTATCTTATCCTCTTCCTGAGGCTCTTTCCGAGAGCCAGAACGTTTTCTCAGAGCCTCAACATCTTCATTTTCAAGATACCCCTCATATATACTTCTTATAAGACGAACCGCCCTTGCACCCACCTCCACAATATCCTCATCTTCATGAAGAGTAATCCAAAAGGGCCAATAAGTATGGTTGTTCGCATTATTTGTAGGCTTAAAGCGATGAGTGAAAGATTTCCCCGGAAATGTATTTTCAAGAACAGCAGTAACATAATAACGAATATCTTTCCATTCTTCATTGAACATTTTTTCCCCATCTTCATCATTCCCATCAAGAATCAGCCCCTTACATCCATAATAAATGCCGACAACCGGTTCATACACATCATATTCTATCAGAAATTCATACCCTCTGCATCCATCCTTACTGTACAATGTCCCCAGCTTGTACATCATGTGATGTGGAGCCTTGTTCCCATGAAAAGAAGCATCCGCTTTAAAATCCTCCACTTCATCCAGCAGCCTCATCTTCTTTTTATAAAACTCTGAAGCTTCGTCATTTAACCTTTTCCAATGCTCCCGGTTCCTCTCTCTGATTTTATCTTTCTCCATCTCAGAGACAACCTCCTGACAGTTCACATCACATTCGGCCCCATCAAAATCAATGCTAACACTGGAAAAGTATTCAAGGGCTGCCTGCACTTCTTTCTTTTTAGCATAGACCTGCCTCGCTATAAAGATGCAAGCCTCCCGCGTAAGGTGATAGTTTTCCACGCTCCTACGCGCACCAGAGCCTACCCCAACCATTTCAACCATCAGGTTAAAATGCTCATCCACATTTATACCATCCGCTTCGGCAGACCTCATGGCTTTTGCCAATGGAACGGAAAATTTCTGGTACGTACTATACCCCAAAGCAGCGCACAATTCCCTCGAAGTCCAGTATGACCGTCCTTGCCCATCAAACTTCCTTATTTTCTCAAAAGGTGATTTATCACTGATTTTCAATTCTTTATTCATAAAGACAGAAACAAATTACATGATATAAAAATCCTCATCTATAATGACGAACACTCAACAACACTAATATCAAGCATGAAGATAGCAATAAAAAAACATCCCGTCACATAATTGGAAACATTTTGTATACAGAGAGACGGGAGCAATGCCCTATATTTGCAACCGGTCAATCAATCACCGGCCATGAAAAACAGGTAGTTTATGAGAAATTTCATTGTATTATGCTTATTGGCATGTCTGGCATCATGTACAGACAAAAAAGAATTCCAGACAATAAGAGAACGAATCGATTTATCAGGAAATTGGAACAGTTCATTAGGGAACTGCACATTGCCCGGTACGACGGATGAAAACAAGTTGGGAGACGGCAGGCATCCCACCAATGTAACCTCCCAGTTGACACGGACTTATCCCTACTCCGGCATCGTAGAATATGAAAAAGATGTTGAAATTCCCGTACAGATGGAAGGGAAACGCCTGATACTCTTCATGGAACGTACAAAGCCCAGTACTCTCTGGATAGACGGGGACAGCGTCGGCACGTTGGGACATATCTATGCACCTCACTGCTATAGCCTGCCGGCCTTGGCACCCGGCAGCCACCATATAAAGATACGCATTGACAATTCCCCCAGCTCCGTACCAGCCGAAATCCAAAGCTCGCATGCCTGGACCGACGGCACACAAACCAACTGGAACGGCATTCTGGGCGATTTCTACATCGAAGCGACCCCACACACCTATCTCGAGCAGGTACAAGTCTACCCGTCTGTAAAGGAGAAAAAGGCCCGCATCCATGTAAACATATACAGCGATTCGGAGCAATCGGGCGTAGTGACCCTTTCTGCCAAGACGTGGAACACCCAACAAGAACACCGGTTGCCGGACATGGAAAAACAAGTCGGCTTAAGCAAAGGTGAAAATAAGATAGAACTGACGCTCGACATGGGCAACCGGATGCAGACATGGAGCGAATTCCACCCCACACTTTATGCACTGAACGTGACCCTTGCCACAAACGAGGGTAAAGACAATATAATAACAGATTTCGGTATGCGCGACTTTGCCACCGAAGGTACTCAGTTCACCATAAACGGCTTCAAGACCTTCTTGCGCGGCAAACACGACGCTTGCGTATTCCCACTTACCGGATATGCGCCGATGGATGTAAAGTCCTGGCGAAAAGTTTTTCAGACAGCCAAGAGTTATGGCATCAACTACTACCGTTGCCATTCCTACACCCCGCCCCGCGCCGCTTTTGCCGCTGGCGACATCGAGGGTATCTATTTCCAG
>ENA-OPEK01000512-OPEK01000512.1-human-gut-metagenome-genome-assembly--contig:-NODE-512-length-10236-cov-1.703762_pt1 | contig 10236 bp, 5 predicted proteins | sample MGYA00241636_ERZ501535 | MGnify/ENA primary metagenome ERZ501535 (study PRJEB25962, sample SAMEA2042425) | human gut metagenome | biome: human gut; feature: human-associated habitat; material: faeces...
ATTCGACGGGCCGGGTCTCCGGCTCGTCGTTTTCCTGCAAGGATGTCCGTTCCGTTGTCTGTATTGTGCCAATCCGGATACGATTGATGTAAAAGGAGGCACTCCCACCACTCCGGAAGAGATTCTGCAAATGGCTATCAGCCAAAAGGCATTCTTCGGGAAGAAAGGAGGTATTACTTTCTCCGGCGGTGAGCCTACCCTGCAAGCAGAAGCGCTGATTCCTCTTTTCAAGGAGCTGAAGGCGAACGGCATCCATATCTGTCTGGACAGTAACGGAGGCATCTGGAATGAAAAGGTGGAAGAGCTCTTTAACCTGACTGACCTCGTGCTGCTGGACATCAAGCAATTCAATCCCGAACGCCACCGTACGCTGACGGGACGAAGCAACGAACAGACACTCCGCACCGCTGCCTGGCTCGAAGAACATGAACACCCCTTTTGGCTGCGCTATGTACTGGTCCCCGGTTACAGCGATTCGGAAGAAGACACCCGCCTGCTGGGTGAAAGTCTTGGCAAATACCAGCAGATACAACGGGTGGAAATACTTCCTTATCACCGTCTGGGTGTTCACAAATACGAAGCCATGGGATGGGATTACAAATTGAAAGAAGTGAAGGAAAATACTCCGGAACAACTGGAACGGGCAGAAAAACTGTTCAAAGAGTATTTCACGAATGTGATAACCAACTAAAACAGAAAAGCAAGGCTGTCCGGATATGATTCCAGACAGCCTTGCTTTTCATTTATAGGGTAAGAATCCTATTCTTTCAAGTTATAGGTAATCTGCTGTACATCATCACTACTGCCACCCACCATAAAGACGAAATCACCAGGTTCTACCATATAATTCATCTCATTGTCATAGAATCCCAGTGCATCGTCAGTTATCTGAAAAGCTACAGTTTTGCTTTCACCCACATTCAGATGAATTTTCCTGAAGCCCTTCAATTCCTTTATCGGACGCGTAACAGAGGCTACCTTATCCTGCACATACAATTGAACTACTTCCTCTCCTGCACACTTACCGGTATTAGTCACTTTTACCGACACCTCCGTATGGACGCCTGCAGCCTTGCCCGGCAGCAGTTTCAAATCAGAATATCCAAAATCCGTGTACGAAAGCCCATATCCGAAAGGATAGGCAGGCTCAGTGGAAGCATCGATATAAGATGCCTTATAGGTCTGTTTCAATGCGGTAGGGCGGCCGGTGCTCTTATTCTGATAATAAATGGGAATCTGTCCTACGTGTGCAGGAAATGTCATGGGCAATTTAGCCGAAGGATTATACTCTCCCCACAACACATTGCATATGGCATTGCCGGCCTCACTTCCCAGCCACCAAGTACACAGTACCGCATCAGCATGTTCCCTTATCTCATTGAAGATTACCGGACGCCCACACATGACAAGAGCAATGACAGGTTTTCCAGTCTTTGCCAGTTCCGACACCAGCTTCTGCTGCCCCTCGGGTATGGCTATATTCACTTTGGAAGCCTTCTCGCCACTCTGACCGAATCTCTCGCCTACCGCCACAACAATGACATCCGAAGCCTCAGCAGCCTGTAATGCTTCCTGCAATCCGGTCAACTGATTGCTCTTCATATCATAGCCTTCAGCATAGCTCACCTCCAGTCCTTTCCGGACCAATGCATCATATAAGGTCACCACTTTGTTCCGGTCCGTAGTGGCAGCCCCTGCCATATCGTACTGGGATTTTGAGAGTCCTCCTATCAAGGCTATCTTCCTCGTCTGTGCCGTCAACGGAAGCACAGATTCCCTATTCTCCAGCAATACAACGGAACGCTCGGCCATACGGAGCGAAGCATTACGGACTTCGGGCGCATTGAGTATTCTGGCCGCTCTTTCCGGATTACAGTAGCGAAAAGGGTCCTCAAACAATCCCAACTCATATTTCTTCTCCAATATACGCCGTACTGCATCATCAAGCACACTCTCCTTTACTTTCCCTTCTTGAACAAGCTCCTTCAGATAAGTCAAGTAGCAGGTACTTACCATCTCCATGTCCAGACCAGCATTCAGCGCTTTGGCTGCGGCATCTTTCTTGTCAACAGCATAACGGTGGTTCACCAATTCCTCTACCGAATTATAATCGGACACAACAAATCCCTTAAATCCCCACTGCTCTCTCAATAGCCGGTTGAGCAAGAAATCATTGGCAGTACAAGGAATATTATTAAAATCATTGAAAGCACTCATCACGGTAGCTGCTCCTACCTTTATGGCCGCCTTATAGGGAGGCATATAAAAATTGGCAAAGTGGCCCATTGACATATCCACACTATTATACTCCTTTCCTGCTATCGGTGCACCATATCCGGCAAAATGTTTCATACATGCCATGACAGTCGTCGTGTCTGCCAAATCGTCTCCTTGCAAGCCTCTGACACGCGCCTCCGCTACCCGAGAACCATAATAAGGGTCCTCACCGGCCCCTTCCATGACGCGTCCCCAACGTGCGTCCCACGAAATATCCACCATCGGGGCAAAAACCCAGTTCAAACCATCAGCGGCACTTTCCAAAGCATTGTAGCGTGCAGCTTCCTCAATCATGGCCAAATCGAAACTTGCAGCCTCGGCAAGCGGAAGCGGAAATCCGGTACGATAGCCGTGGATAACATCCAGTCCGAAAATTAAAGGAATGCGCAAACGCGATTGCAAAGCAAGCTCTTGATAACGGCGTATATCCTTTACTCCTATCACATTCAGCATAGAGCCTATTCTGCCTTGCCGGACATACTCTTCTTTAGGAATATTTCCACCGTCGGGTCCGGTAAAATTCCCTCGGTAGGTGCATTGTGCAAGCTGGCCTATCTTTTCATCCAGCGTCATCTGCTTCATCAAGCTTGAGATGAATTTCTCCTTCTCCGTAGTTTGTGCCGAGGTAAAGGTGTTACCAAGTCCCCACAGACAAACCATCAGTATTATTATCTTTTTCATACTGCCATTCTTGTTTTGATATTTATTTTATCATAAAACAACAGTTGCCTTCAATGGTAAATCAGCTGAAGAAGGACCTGCCAGAATCTCAAAAGTCCCCTTTTCCACTACAAACCGATGTGATTCCACATCATAGTAGGCAAAGGCTTCCTCATCCAGCAATATCCGAACGCGCTTGGTTTCACCCTTCTTCAAGTAAACCTTATCGTAGCCTTTCAACTCCTTCAATGGACGCGGAACAGAACATTCCACATCCCGCACATATACCTGAGCCGCTTCCGCAGCATCCATCTTTCCGGTATTCTTGATGTCAAAGCTTACCGTAACCCGGCTTCCCCCCGTCTTCTCAACACTCAGATTACTATATTCAAAACTACTGTATGACAGTCCATACCCGAAAGGATAGAGCGGTTGCTTTCCGTTCCGGTCATATCCCCTATAACCTACGAAAACACCTTCGGCATACTGCACCCGTTTATGAGGTACATTGCGATTGTCATAATAATTACCATATACCGGATTATCTTCCCATTTTTCCTCGATGCTGACTGGTAGTTTGCCACTTGGCGAAAGCTTGCCCGTAATGATTTCGGCAAGGGCCTTTCCACCCTCCTGCCCCGGATACCATGCCATCAAAATAGCTTGTACACTCTGCCCCCAATTGCGGAAATCTATTCCACCTCCGGCATTCACCACCACAGCCACATTATCATGAAGTGAAGCCACTTTATTAATGAGATATTCCTGCCCGTATGACAATGCAAACGGACGGTCGAACCCTTCACCTTCTGTACTGCTGTTGAACCCGGCACATACAATAACATTCCTGGCATGCTTCAGTGAAGAGGCCAAACGCTCCTCATCCATCATTCCTGCCTGGAAACTGACAGTCGCCTCACCCACATTATCAAAATATTCAATACGCAACCGGTATATCTCCCCTGCACTGACCTGCATAAATGCACTGCGGGTACTGAATGAATGGTTCCCCCAATCTCCGGTAATCAGCTTATCGTTTACAAACAGACGGTATCCGTCATCGCCAGCCAGCTGGAACTTGACAGTTCCATCCTTGTCAGCCTTGTAAACTCCCGTCCAACGGGCAGAAAACTGATCTACCGGCATGCCGTCGAACGGTGCACCGTATTTCCAGGCATGGTCTATGGCAGGCTCTATGGCAGCTTGAAAGAGTTCTCCGGTAAGATTACGAGTATTATAATATTCGCCCTTAAAACCGTTTTGCGTAAAACTGCCATCCGTATAAATCTGTTGGGACATATCCTTATAAAGAATGCTGTCAGACAGCAGCTCTATCTGTCTGCCGCCCTTCAACTGAACCATACCGTCATAGAGTGACACTACCGAATAAGGGGTGACAAATCCGCTTCCTCCTCCTGTGGGAATAATATCGGCATTAGGCCCGATTACCAATGTTCTACCGTTCCGGTAAGGCAACGTACCGTTATCATTTTTCAATAAGACTACTCCTTCTCTCGCCAAGTCAAGTGCAATTTCCTTAGACTGTGCATTGTCTTTATCGATAGATTTATCTTCTCTCGGAGTATCAAGTGCTCCAAAAGCAATCAATGTCTGGAGTATATGCCGGACTTTGGCGTCAATGGTCTCTTCCTTCACGATACCATTCTCTATTGCCGGAATAAGAATTTCCCTGGTCATGAATTTACCGACGGGCATTTCCAAATCCAACCCTCCATTAGCGGCTCCCACACCGGAATATACAGATGTCCAGTCAGACATCAGGATACCTTTAAATCCCCACTGCTTGCGTAATACATCAATGTTCAGCCAGCTGTTTTCGGTGGCATGTACCCCGTTCAGCGGATTATAGCTATCCATAACCGCCCCTACTCCTGCTTCCTGCACAGCTTTTCGGAACGCGGGAAAATAAATTTCCTGCAGCGTGCGTTCATCCACATCTGAGCTGGCATGATGTCTGCTCCACTCCTGGTTATTGGCCGCAAAATGCTTCACCGTAGCCATAACTCCCTCTTCTTGCACTCCCAAGATATATTCTTTAGCAGTTTCGCCCGTCAAATAAGGGTCTTCACCAAAATACTCATAGTTTCGCCCGCATAGAGGAGAGCGGTAGATATTGACTCCAGGCCCCAACAGAATACTTACCCCACGGGCCTTTGCATCCCGGGCCAAACCATGTCCCAGCTCTCTAGCCAACTTACGGTTCCATGTCGAAGCCGACAAGATGCCACAAGGATACAAGGTACTTTGAGTATTGTTACGTATGCCTTGCGGACCATCGGCCATCCTGATTTCGGGTATGCCAAGCCGGGGTACAGCCCGGATATAAAAAGATTTGGGACCGGAAATGTAATCGATTTTTTCTTCCAGCGTCATTTGAGAAACCAACTCCCTGGCACGCTGCTCCACCTGGGGAGTAATACACACTTGTGCTTTTGCCGTGATTGCACAACAAAGCAATAGCCCGCTTAAGGCTACTTTCTTTTTAATCTTCATTTTGTCTATTTTACTACGTGTTTGTTATATTGCCGGGCATGTCCCGACCTACTTTCTTTCTTCTCAATCAATAAAAAACCGTGTCCCTTCATCCACCAACGAAGAAACACGGCCGAAAGTTATTAAGAAAATTCTGAATCTACAAGAAAGTGGACAAAAACATGTCTGTCCTGCTATCAATAAGTAAGACGTATACCGGCCTGCAACGTAAAGTTACACGGGTTCTCCTTGCGTATAGTCTGTATCGACGAACCGTCATCAAAGAAATAAGATACTCCCGGTTCCACATACAGGCCCACCCTATTGCTTATGTTATACTGGGCACCGACAGCACCCATGACAGAAAGCTGTACCGGTTTCACAGTCTCACTCTCAGTACCAATCTTGCCATACACACATTTTTCAATGGCACCCCCCGCCGAAACGTACATCGTAAAGTTCTTTGCATCCACAAAGTTCCAGTTGGCCCGTACCGGAATGCCAATATAATGCAGCTTCTGGCTTATCTTTTCCGAGCTGCCCTCATACCTTACGTCAGAAGCAAGATAGGTATACGTCAGCCCGCTTTCCACAGAGAAACCCTTCGCCAAGTTTTTCCGCACCGAAACACCGAAACTGAGCGGTTGTTTATGGTCTATATCCGCAATTTTCTTTTCGCGTCTTTGCAGATAGGGCATACCATCCTTAAAAACCAGTTCCTGCCCGTCGGGAATAGTAACAATGCCATTGGCCGTAGAGGATAAATCTACGTTACCGCCATAAATAGGACTTCCAGGCATGTAGTCCGACATCACATTCGCTTCCCCTTCATTCGCCAATGAAAAACCTCCCGTATTTCCTACGGACAAGCCAACCGCCCATCCTTTAGCATCCCTACCAGAACTGTTTTTTTCCGGAAGATGCAGTTTGTCCCGGCCTGACGGACGATAGCGGTCTTCCCTTGTCTCCGGTTCCTCGGTCTGCATTGTAGTTTCATGGTCCGTATCTTCCACTACCGGTTCTTCCGCCTGCTGTCCAATACCGACAACCTCATCTGCAGTTTCAACCGGCAGCATTTCCTCCTGCTGTTCTTCGCCAACCGATATTCTGATATGTTGTGCAACCAAAGGGTGACTTGCCTCCTTATTGGGCACCGATGCATTTCCATGTGCCCGATAAGCAGGCTCTATGGAATTAGTCCGTATGGCAGGTACTGTCTGTTCCGGCAAGACGTCCGGAGCCACAGCCAAAGCGGGCACTGACGTATGCCGCATTTCATTCCCTACCGGACTCTGCAACAGCCACAGACTGACGGACGAAACCGCCACCAGCAACACAGCTGCCGCGGCCACCGCCCAGCGACGGAAAGGTATCATCCTATGCGGTCCGGTTATCGGAGCTCCGGAAACGGACAATTCCTTCTCCAACCGCTCCCATCCGGCAACCGGCAGCGGTTCGGAATAGTCTTCCAGCTTGTCCTTTATCTTTTTCAACCACAATTCATCTTCCATACGTTCCTTCATTTAATCATTTCTTTTCATCCACTCACGTACTTTTGCCGCTAAAGTCGCTTTAGCACGCGTCAACTGCGAGGCAGAGGATTTTTCATTAATTCCCAATAGTCGAGCAATCTCCTTATGGGATTTCTCTTCAAAAATATATAAGTTGAATACGGTACGATAGCCGGCAGGCAATTCACTGATAAACTGCATCAGTACCTTTTGAGGAATGACATCTATTGACGAACCTTCCGGTTCCTCATAAGCTTCGGGTGCATTCTCCAAGGCCGATGACTGATTCATCACATCATTTTTCCGCAAATACTGCAACACCGTATTCACCATTACGCGTTCCATCCATGCCCGCAGAGAACCCTCTCCCCGCCAAGTGAACTTATCGAAAGAATCAAAAAGTTTCAGAAAACCGTCATGCATCAGGTCTTGGGCAGTCTCCCGGTCACCTGCATAACGGAGGCATACGCTGAGCATGCGTCCCGCATAGCGCTCATACAGTTCTTTGCGGGCAAGATTGTCTCCTTGCCTACAGCGTTCTGCCAATTCCTGTTCTTCCATTCTCTCTTTTAACACGTGTTTACCCTATAAATGCAATCGGCGCAAAAATACTGCATCAGGCAGAGAAGAAAATCATACTTTCATTTCTTTAACAGTATACTACGCAGTATTTAGCTTTTCACCGCATTTTCTGAATACAAAAATAAGTTTTAAACAGAAAAGAGCTAAAACCTACCACTTATGAAGAAACTGAGAATGACATTGGCAGCATCCATGCTTTTATTCCTGACTGCCATTGTATTGCAATCATGCCTGGACGATTGGGATGACAAATATGACACTTTGTTCGCCGTAGGTACGGTAAAGGTCATCGAAGGAAAAGACTACTATTTCTCACTGGACGAAGGCAGTAAACTATATCCCAGTGACACAACCTATGTTCACGACTATGCCGTAATAGACGGCCAGAGGGCTTTCATCTACTTCCGCGAACTGGAAGAGAAACTTCCAGGCTACGAATACAATGCCCAAATAAAGCACATCGAAAACATTCTGACCAAAGACATCTACTCCATGCCTGCCGAAAAGGCAGACAGTATCGGAGACGACAACATCAACGCCACGGACTTATGGATTACGGGCGAGTATCTGAACATCAAATATCAATTCTACCACAGCAACAACGAAGACAAGAAGCACATGCTGAACCTGGTCATCAATGAAGCATCCACCGGCGAAAACGACAAACCGGATTACGTCAATCTCGAATTCCGCCACAATGCCTACAATGACAGCCAGCTCACGCTGGGCACCGGACTGGCCTCCTTCAAGCTGGACAATATAGCGGAACAGCTGAAAGAGAAAAAAGGACTGAACATCCGTGTCAAAAGTCTATATGACGGTGAACGGTTCATGACCATAGACATTAAAAAAGAAAACAACTAAATCTCCTGAAAACACATCTTTCAACATCTCAATGAGAAGCGGAGTGACATTGCAATATGTTGCTCCGCTTTATTTTTCCATATCCCGCTTAAATTCATCTTTTTCTTTGTCTATCCACCGGGAAACCCCTACATTTGTAAGAATTTTCACAATAGCAAACATTAAAAACGGTCCAAAGGATATGAAATACATACTGGGAGCAGTAATTGCAATACTCTGCTCGTTCACCTGCACAGACACCCTATATGGAAAATCTCTCGCAACAGACGTCGACGATATTCTGATAATCAACACTTATACAGAAGCCAATCCCTGGAGTAATGATTTCATCACCTCCATTGTGAACATGGCATCACAGAACAGCCACATCGGAGTATACACCGCACACATGAAAATGCTGACACTTGACGAGGAAAATAAACTGGAGACATTCAAAGAGAGCTTGTTCAAGAGTTACAAGAACCCTAAACTTATCGTGCTTATCGGATGCGGAAGTTTCATCATGTGCGATGAACTGAACCGGCAGTGGCCCGATATCCCCATGATATTATGTGGTGAGAGGGATTATACCGGTCCTAAGGAAACAATGATACGCGAGCACGCCCTGCCCCGCACAGAGCGTATTCCCATCAGTGACCTACAGAAGAAGTACAATCTGACCTTAATGCAATCCAGTGTATACCTGAACGAGAACCTGCAACTCATGAAGCAACTCATCCCCAAAATGGATAAGGTCATGTATATAGGGGATGAAACATACATCTGCCAGCAGAACGACTATGACTTGTCCGAGATTATCCGTGAAAAGTACCCGGAGTTGGATTACCAGTTCTTGAGTGCGAAGGACATCCGGACGGACAGCCTTTTCAATATACTGAACCACGTGAGTCCCCATACTACCGGAGTCATCTTTTCATCCTGGCTGTACAAGAGCTCTCCCCATGACAATATCATGAGGAGTAACTCCCACCGGGTCATCTCTACCGCCCCCATCCCTTTGTTTTCGCTAAGGGCCATCGGTATTGAAGAAGAAGGGGGGATTGTAGGCGGATACATTTACAACAAAGAGAATTATAATGCCCGGCTACTGGAAACCATCCACAAGATATTGAACGGTACCCCGGCACGCAACATCCCGTTATACTATCCCGACGACGGAGCCCCCGTATTCAACTATAAATCCCTTCTGCAGCGTGACCTGAATCCGAAGCTATGCCCCAAGGGTACCATATTCTACAACATGCCTCCCACCTTCTGGGAGAAGTACGAATATGTCATTATCAGTATCACTGCCGCAATCATAACTCTGCTGTTCTTTTTCCAATATCTCCGCCTACAGTCACTGAGTAGAATCAAAAGATTACAACAGCAACAACTGGACAGCAATCTCAAATACCGAAATCTGATAAACAACATGCCCATCCTATACATGTATGAGAAACTTATAAAAGATGAAAAAGGGCGCATTACTGACACCTTATATATAGATGTCAACAATTTCTTCGAAGACAGATTTATCATGCGCAAAGAGGCTGTCGGCAAGCGGGGAAGCGAATTATTTCCCGAATCCATGAACGAGTTCCTCCATTTCATGAATATTGCATTGAAGGAGAAACGTTCCGTAACTTTCCCCTATTATTACAAGAAGATAGACACTTTCTACGACATTGTAGTCAAGGCAAGCGACAATGGCGAATACATGCACGTCTTCTGCGTTGACAGCACCGAGTTGCACCACACCCAAATACAGTTGAGGTCGACAAACCGGAAACTTTCCATGGCACTCGACGTTGCCAACATCGTACCATGGAAATGGAACCTCCGGACACACACCATACTCTGCGATGTC
>ENA-OPEK01000521-OPEK01000521.1-human-gut-metagenome-genome-assembly--contig:-NODE-521-length-10088-cov-1.522177_pt1 | contig 10088 bp, 5 predicted proteins | sample MGYA00241636_ERZ501535 | MGnify/ENA primary metagenome ERZ501535 (study PRJEB25962, sample SAMEA2042425) | human gut metagenome | biome: human gut; feature: human-associated habitat; material: faeces...
CGCTTTCTTTCCACTCGATGCCCCACTCCTCGTTGCCTACGCTCCAAAGGATGATGCACGGATGGTTGCGGTCGCGGTCTATCATACGTTTCAGCAGGCGGGTATGTTCCTCGTTGACGCCCGTCAGACGGTTTTCCTCTATCACAAGAATGCCGAGGCTGTCGCAGGCATCGAGCATTTCGGGAGTCATCGGGTTATGGGAAGAACGGCAGGCATTGCAGCCGAACTTCTTCAGTTCCTTCAGTCGGTACACTTGCAGGGCATCGGGAATGCCGGCACCTACTCCGGGGTGGTCTTGGTGCATGTTCACACCTTTCAGTTTCAGAGGCTGTCCGTTCAGGAGGAAGCCCTTGTCGGCATCGAAGCGGATGTCGCGAATACCAATCGGGGTGGCCACCACGTCCACCTGCCTACCGTTTTGCCAGACGCTGGTTTCCATTTTATAAAGGTAAGGATGTTCTGTACTCCATAGCTGGGGATTCAGCACTTTGGTACGCACCTTTACGCTACGCGTTTCTTGCGGCAGCAGGGTTATCTCTTCCGCCTCGTCCTCCATCTGCACTTGTCCGTCGGCATCAAGCAGACGGCACCATACTTTGCCGGAGACGGGGTCTTTTCCCGAATTCTTCATCTGCACTTCGGTCACCAGCACAGCCTTGTCGAAAGGAGCTTCCAGCGTGGAAGATACAAATACGCCGAAAGGAGCTACATGCAACGGCGCCGTCTTGTTCAGCCATACATGGCGGTAGATGCCCGCACCCTCGTAAAACCAGCCCTCCTCGAGCGTGGCATCCGCACGGACGCAGATAAGATTCTCTTCTCCGTAATTCAAGTATTCCGTAATGTCATACACCTGCGTGGCATAGCCGCTCGGTTCGTGTCCCAGGTAGAAACCGTTTATCCAGATACGGGCATCACGGAAGATACCGTCGAACTGAAGATAAAGATGTTTGCCGAGGTCCTCTTGTGGCACGGTGATGGTCTTTCGGTACCATCCCACAGAGTTTTCGGGGAATTTATAGCCGACGGCTTTATAGCCATGACTGTGGCTCGCCTCTTTGGCATAAGGCAAATCAACCACCCAGTCATGCGGAAGGTTGACCGTCTTCCAGCCCACACCCCACTTCTCCGGATTGAACTTAGGGGAGTAAGGACCCTCATTATGGATAGAGGCTGCTTTAGTCAGATAGTTGAAGTACTCCGTTCCGCAGCCGAAGTCTTTCTCCGGTGAGGAAGCATTGCCAAAAGCAAACTGCCAGCCGTCATCCAGCAAAATACGTTCGCGGACGGATTGGGCGGAAAGAGAAAAGGTAATTCCAAGAAGGAACAAAAATGCGAATAAGTGTTTCATATCGGTTAATCATAAAATGTGTTTACAAAGATAGGGCGAAATAGACTCGTACAGTGATACTTTTGTATCTTTTTCCGGTACTTCATGTTTCCGAAGGGAAAAAACACGCCGGGCAAACAAGGGTGATAGGAGAAAAGTTTTTAAATTTGAAGCGTGCTTCCGGGAAAATGGCCGGATGGCACAACTAACGAAGAATGTATCAAACTAAATACAAGAAATAATATGCAAGACAAAAGATTCGGATATTTCGATGACGACAACCGCGAATACGTCATTACCGATCCCAAGACACCTTGGCCATGGATTAACTACCTGGGCAATGAAGATTTCTTCTCACTCATCTCCAATACTGCCGGAGGCTATTCCTTCTACAAGGACGCCAAGTTCCGCCGCATCACCCGCTACCGCTACAACAACGTGCCGATGGACAACGGGGGACGCTACTTCTACATCAATGAAGGCGGCAACGTATGGTCTCCCACCTGGAAGCCCTGCAAGACTGCACTCGACAGTTACGAGTGTCGCCACGGCATGAGCTACACCCGCATCACCGGATCCAAAGACGGCATCGAAGCCAGCCTGCTCTTCTTCGTCCCACTGAAGACCTGGGGAGAGGTGCAGAAGCTGACCTTGCGGAATACTTCTGCCAAAGTGAGAAAACTCAAACTATTCTCCTTTGCCGAATGGTGCTTGTGGAATGCCGCTACGGACATGGAGAACTTCCAGCGTAACTTCTCCACGGGAGAGGTGGAAGTGGACGGGTCTGTCATCTACCACAAGACGGAATACAAGGAACGCCGCAATCACTACGCCTTCTACAGTGTCAATACACCCGTAGACGGTTTCGATACCGACCGCGAAACATTCGTGGGACTCTACAACGAGTTTGCCGACCCGGAACGGGTAGTAGAAGGCAGACCGGGCAACAGCATTGCCCACGGTTGGAGTCCCATCGCCTCGCACTATCTGGAAGTAGAACTGCAACCCGGCGAAAGCCGCGACTTCATCTTCCTGCTGGGCTATGTGGAAAACAAGCAGGAGGCAAAGTTCGAGGAACGTGAAGAATCTCTGCATGAAGCGTTCAAGCAGAGTGTACCCTCTTCACCTATTATAAATAAGGTAAAGGCTAAGGCGATGATTTCGGCCTTCGACACTACCGCCAAAGTAGATGCCGCCTTTGCCGAGCTGAAAGCCTACTGGGACCGCCTGCTGGACATCTACGTCGTGAAGACCGACGAAGAAAAGTTGGACCGCATGGTGAACATCTGGAACCAGTATCAGTGTATGATTACCTTCAACATGTCTCGCTCCGCCTCTTTCTTCGAAAGCGGCATCGGTCGTGGAATGGGCTTCCGCGACTCCAACCAGGACCTCGTGGGCTTCGTGCATCAGATACCGGAACGAGCCCGCGAACGAATCATCGACATAGCTTCTACCCAATTCCCCGACGGAGGATGCTACCACCAATACCAACCGCTGACCAAACGCGGCAACAACGACATCGGCGGCGGCTTCAACGATGACCCCATGTGGCTTATCTTCGGTACGGTGGCATACATCAAGGAATCGGGAGACTTCAGTATCCTGGATGAGCCCGTCCCCTTCGACAACAAAGAAGGTTCGGAAGTGTCTCTGTTCGAGCACCTGCGCGTCTCCTTCAACCACGTCATCGAGAACCTCGGCCCCCACATGTTGCCCCTCATCGGCCGTGCCGACTGGAACGACTGCCTGAACCTGAACTGCTTCTCCTGGGATCCGAATGAATCCTTCCAGACCACGGAAAACCAGACGGAAGGCAGCCAGGCAGAATCGCTGATGATTGCCGGCTTGTTCGTGGTATGCGGACGCGACTACGTGGAGCTGTGCCGCCGCCTGGGTAAAGACGACGAAGCAAACAGAGCGCAAACCTACATAGACAATATGGTGGAAGCCGTAAAAAAACACGGCTGGGACGGAGACTGGTATCTGCGCGCCTACGATTACTTCGGCCACAAGGTAGGCTCCAAAGAGAACGAAGAAGGACAAATCTTCATCGAATCGCAAGGCTGGTGCACCATGGCAGGCATCGGACTGGAAGAAGGCATGGTAAAAAAAGCGCTGGACTCCGTAAAGGAACGCCTGGACTGCGAGCACGGTATTGTACTCAACAATCCACCCTTCACCCGCTATGTTGTGGAGTATGGAGAAATCTCCACCTATCCCGCCGGCTACAAGGAGAACGCAGGTATCTTCTGCCACAACAACCCGTGGGTCATCATCGGAGAAACCGTACTGGGACGGGGTGACCGTTCCTGGGAGTATTTCCGCAAGATATGCCCGTCGTACACCGAAGAGCACAGTGCCCTGCATAAAGTAGAACCTTACGTATGCTGCCAGATGGTGGCCGGCAAGGACGCCGCCCGCCCCGGTGAAGGCAAGAACAGCTGGCTGACTGGAACGGCTGCCTGGATGTGGTATGCCATCACGCAATTCATACTCGGCATCAAGCCTTCGTATGAAGGTCTGGAAATCAATCCTTGTATCCCGGCAGGCTGGAAAGGCTTCAACGTGAAGCGTAGGTTCCGCGGGGCAGAATATCATATTACCGTGAAGAATCCCGATGGTGTGTGCAAAGGCATCAAGTCCGTCACAGTAGACGGCCAGCCGATAGAAGGCAATGTGGTGAACCATCTGCCGGGCACGCATACAGTAGAAGTAATAATGGGATAACCCACAAAATACAATATCATGATAAACCCTATTTATTCTCCAGCGCCCGAACGCTATGACAACGGCATGAAATTCCGCCGTTGCGGGCAAAGCGGCATCCTGCTGCCGGAAATATCACTCGGATTGTGGCACAACTTCGGCGACATGAACACATTTGCCAATTCCCAGGCCATGGCGCACTATGCCTTCGACCGTGGAATCACGCATTTCGACCTCGCCAACAATTACGGTCCTTCCTACGGTTCCGCCGAAGAGACTTTCGGAATGATTATGAAGAAATCCTTCATGCCCTATCGGGACGAACTATTCATCTCCACCAAGGCCGGACACGACATGTGGCCCGGCCCCTACGGGGAGTGGGGCTCACGCAAGTACCTGATGAGCAGCCTCAACCAAAGTCTGAAACGGATGAACCTGGAGTATGTGGACATCTTCTACTCCCACCGCTACGACCCGGATACTCCGCTTGAAGAGACCCTGCAAGCACTGGTTGATATCGTACGGCAAGGCAAAGCACTCTATGTAGGAATCTCCAAATATCCCAAAGAGGCGGCTGAGTTTGCCTACAAATACCTAGAAGAACGGGATGTACACTGCCTGCTCTATCAAGGCAGATACAATCTCTTCAACCGCGAACCGGAAGAAGGTATCCTGCAGCAAGCCAAAGGGAACGGAACCGGCTTCATCGCCTTCTCCCCGCTGGCGCAGGGCCTGCTGACCAACCGCTACCTGAACGGTATTCCCGAAGATTCGCGCATGGCAAAGGGAGCTTTCCTGAAGAAAGAAACACTGACCAACGAGACGCTGCAAAAAATCAAGGCTCTTAATGAAGTGGCCGGCACGCGCGGACAAACCCTTGCCGAGATGTCACTTGCCTGGTTGTTGAAGGACGACCTGGTGACAAGCGTCATCATCGGAGCGAGCTCCGTTACCCAACTGGCAGATAACCTGAAAGCGACTGAAAATACAGACTTCTCTGCCGAGGAACTGGAGAAGATAAAGAAAATCATTCAAAAATAAATCAACATGAAAAGCCTCCTTATTCAAACTTTTTGTTTATTATTCCTTTGCTTGGGCACGGTCCGTGCACAGCAATACCAACTTGCATCACCCAACGGAAAACTATCCGTTACGGTAGATGCCGGAGAAGCCCTCACCTGGCAGATAGCACACGACGGAACCACGGTGCTGCAACCCTCTGCCATCGCCCTGCAAGGCAGAGATGAAAAATCAGCCAAGAAAGCAATAACTTTCGGTAAAAATGTAAAAGTAATCCGTGCAGAACGCAAGTCTGTGGAGTCCTCCTTCCCCACTCCCCTCTATAAAAAAGCAAGTGTGAAGGATGTCTACAACCAGTTGACACTGAAATGCCGCGGAGGCTACAGCGTACAGTTCCGCGCATACGATGACGGCGCTGCCTATCGCTTCATTTCCGAACAGAACAAGCCGTTTATCGTCCTCAACGAAACTGCGGACTTCAATTTCGACAAGGATTACCAGGCATTTGTACCTTACATAAACGACAACCGCAACGGTGAGCGCTATTGCTTCTCCTTCGAGTCTTACTACGACGAAGCCCCGTTGTCCAAAATGCACACCGACTCACTCTCCATCACCCCACTGATGGTTTGCCTGGACGGAGGAAAGAAAGCCGTTATCATGGAAGCCGGATTGGAAAACTATCCCGGCATGTTCCTCACTGTAAATCCCCAGACACGTCAAGGAGTGCAGGCAGCATTTGCCCCCTATCCGCTGGAGGAAATAATCGGCGGACACAACCGGCTGAACCTGATACCGACAAAACGTGCAGACTACATCGCCCGTTGTGCCAAGCAGGAGCTCCCCTGGCGTGTGGTGCTCGTCACCGAAAAGGACACGCAGCTTGCCGACAATGACATGGCACAGCGTCTTGCCCCCGCCTGCCGCATCAAAGACATTTCCTGGATTAAACCCGGCAAAGTGGCTTGGGACTGGTGGAACACCTGCAACTTGACTGGCGTAGACTTCAAAGCCGGCATGAACACCCCGACTTATAAGGCATTCATCGACTTTGCCGCCGACAACAACCTGGAATATATCATCATCGATGACGGCTGGAGCGGAAACGAATCCTTATTGAAAGACCTGAATCCGGATATCGACTTAAAGGAACTGGTAGCCTACGGAAACCAGAAGGGCGTCGGCATCATTCTCTGGGCAAGCTGGCGAAACTCTGCCAAAGATACGGAAGCTGCATTCAGCCACTATGCACAGATGGGTATCAAAGGCTTCAAGATAGACTTCTTCGACCGTGACGACCAGCCACTGGTACAGTCTGTAGAACGTATTGTAGCCTGCGCCGCCGAGCACCGCCTGGTATTGGACCTGCATGGCCTCAAGCCATACGGTATACAGCGCACCTATCCCAACGTCCTGAACTTTGAAGGTGTAAAGGGATTGGAGAACGCCAAATGGGAACCGATAGTGAACGGAGCCCCCCTCCACAACTTCCCACGCTATGACGTGACTGCTCCCTACCTGCGTATGCTTATAGGCCCGATGGACTACACACCGGGAGCCACAATGAACGCAACCCGCGAACCCTTCCGTGCCGTCACCGACCATCCGATGAGCCAGGGTACGCGCGTCCACCAGATGGCGATGTACACCCTCTTCGAAGCCCCGCTGCAAATGCTTGCCGACAGCCCCAGCAAATATATGAAGGAGCAGGAATGCACGGACTTCATTGCCAAAGTGCCTACCGTTTTCGACGAGACCGTGGCACTGGACGGTGAAGTAGGCGAATACCTTACACTGGCACGCCGCAAGGGAGACGTCTGGTACATCGCCTCCATGACCGACTGGACACCACGCGACTGTACCATCGACCTTTCCTTCCTCGGAGAAGGAAGTTACGAAGCCGAAATCTTTTCCGACGGCATCAATGCCGACCGGGAAGCAACCGACTACAAGAAAGAAGTACGCACCGTGACCTCGGGAGACAAGCTGAACATACACATGGCACCCGGAGGAGGATGGACAGCACGGATATGGAAAAGATGATAGGGTGATAAAGTAATGACATGATAAGTGCAATAGGGTGACAGTTACGTTAAAAGTGCTGTCACCCTATTCCTTTATCACTTTTAACATACCTCTACGTGAACCTTTTATATCCTATCTTGTTTTTTCTCACAAAAGCCTAAGGTACCATAGGGCAGGAATTTATATTAAACCTAAACAATTATAAAAGTATGAAGAAATTTATTCCCCTATTATTAGCGGTCTTTGCAGTGACGCTTGCATCTTGCGAAAAAGACCCTGACATGGATAAGCTGGACAATAATTATCTGGTTTATACCAACTATGACAAGAAGGCGGATTTCAAAACCTTCGAAACTTATTACTTGCCGGACAGCATTCTGGTCATCGGTGATAAGGAAAACGCCGAATACTGGAAAGATGAGAATGCCCAGGAAATTCTCAGCGCTTATGTTGCTAACATGAACAGCCGCGGCTACATCCGTGTGGATGACCGGGAAGAAGCCGACCTTGGCTTGCAGGTAAGCTATGTCAGAAGTACCTATTACTTCACCGACTACGGACGTCCCGAATGGTGGTGGAACTATCCAGGCTACTGGGATGCTCCTTACTGGGGCAACTGGGGCGGATGGTATTATCCCTATGCCGTGAACTATTCCTACAGCACCGGTTCCTTTATCAGCGAATTGTTGAATCTGGAGGCGCCGCAAGGCCAGAGCGAGAAACTTCCTGTTCTGTGGACCAGCTATATGAGCGGCTTGCTGAGTGGTTCTACTTCTGTCAATACCAAACTTGCCGTGCAAGGTGTGAACCAAGCTTTCACTCAATCAACTTACCTGACTAACAAGTAGTGACAAGCTACGAGCTATAAGTGACAAATGACGGGTTACCCAATATTAAGGTAACAAGAATAATACGGCAGCATCCTTTCCGGACTGGGAAGTTGCCATTGAACCAAAAAACAAGAACAAAGTATGAAAACAATAAAATATCTTTCCTTGAGAGTATTTGCGGTTGCCGCTCTTGCTCTCGTCTTCGCCCTACCGACGAAGGCACAGATGACCGATAACGGTTATGCCAATATCGACTGGCAATATAACTTTCCCCTCAGCAACAACTTCGCCGACAAATCAAGCGGCTGGGGTATGAATTTTGAAGGCGGTTACTTCCTGACAGACAATTTTGCATTGGGAGCTTTCTTGAACTACCATAGCAACCATGAGTATTTCGGTCGCCAGACACTTCCCGTAGGCGAAGGCGGCAGTCTGAATACCGACCAGCAGCACACTGCATTCCAGTTGCCTTTCGGTCTGGCCTCCCGCTATGTATGGAACCGTGGAGGTGCATTCCAGCCGTATGCCGGTGTAAAACTGGGTGCTGAATATGCACAGTTGAAGTCAACTTTCAACGTATTCGAAGCCAACAAAGATACATGGGGTTTCTATGTATCTCCTGAAATTGGTTTCAATGTGTATCCTTGGGCTTATGGACCGGGCTTGCATTTCGCAGCCTATTACAGCTACGGTACGAACAAAGGTGACCTCTTTACGTACAGCGTAGACGGTTTGAGCAATTTCGGTCTGCGCGTAGGTATTGCGTTCTGATAAGACACACACTTAAAGCTTAACAGATAGAATTTAATTGTTTCAAAATTGAAGAAGAAAAGAGCCTTTCCTGCGTGAGCAAGGGAGGCTCTTTTTAATTCTACCAGCTATTTTTTTCCTCCCAGCATCGCCTTATATACAGCTTCCTGAATCCTCGTCCTTATATCCAGCCTCATCAACTTGTTATTCCACACATCCGGATAGGTGCGGTTGCTCAAAAAGACATAAACCAAGCCGTTCTCCGGGTCTGTCCAGGCGCAAGTACCCGTGAAACCGGTATGACCATAGACAGAAGCAGGGGCAGACTCTGCGCAGGGACTCTTCTGGGGATTATGCCGGTCGGGCTTATCAAATCCCAGCCCCCGGCGGCTTATCCTTGAGACAGTGGTAGTAAATACCCTGCAGGTCTCCTTGCTCAAATAGCGTTTACCGTCCAGTTCACCCCCATTCAGCAACATCTGATAGACTTTTGCTACTTCTTCGGCAGTGGAGAACAGCCCGGCATTACCGGAAACGCCACCCTGAAAAGCTGCGGATTCATCATGTACAAATCCTTGCAAGGTAGTCTTACGCAAGAAAGGATCTGTTGATGAAGGTACAATATCTTCCTTCTTCAAGAAGCGCAGAGGAAGATACCCCGTACGCTCCAATCCCATCGGAGTATAGAATTCCTTGGCCAAATATTCGTCCATAGACATGCCGGTGCGCGCCTCGACCAACTGCTGCAACAAGATAAAGCCCACACAACTATAACGGTAACGTTTATCTCTAAGCGGAGTATCCACAATCTTCTGCAAGTACTCCTGCTTGAAAGAACGGTTCAGCCAAAGGCTGTCGGACACTTGCATCGTATATTCCGGTGTCTGCACCTTCGACGTCAGTCCCTGACGGAAGCGGAACTTAGGGTTCGCCCAAGTCTGCCGTCCGATGCGTGCGGAATGCCGGGCATCGGGACGTGCCTTGAACAAAGTGCCGGTGTAGCTCTCTTCATCAATCGCTTCCTGATAGAATAGCAAGGTAGAAGGTAGACCGGATTCATGCATCAGCAGTTCGCGTACCGTAATATTCTTCTTGTCCGTATCCTGTAGGAAAGGCAGATAATCCGACACCCGGTCTGTAAGATTGAGGCGTCCGCCATCGTACAACTTCATCACAGCAAGCAGCGTGGCTGTGGTCTTTGTCAGCGAAGCGATGTCGTATACATCCGTCTTCTTTACGGGAAGCGCCTTGCTTCCGGCCTCGTTCCAGACGTGGGTACCGAAAGCTTTATTATACATCTCCCTACCATCCTTCAGCACCACCACCTGGCAGCCGGGGTAAGCCCCTTCACGAATGCCTTCTTCAGCTATCTTGTCTATTTCAGCCAGCAGACGGGAATTCATACCATGCTCTTCGGGTACAAA
>ENA-OPEK01000523-OPEK01000523.1-human-gut-metagenome-genome-assembly--contig:-NODE-523-length-10022-cov-1.324772_pt1 | contig 10022 bp, 9 predicted proteins | sample MGYA00241636_ERZ501535 | MGnify/ENA primary metagenome ERZ501535 (study PRJEB25962, sample SAMEA2042425) | human gut metagenome | biome: human gut; feature: human-associated habitat; material: faeces...
CGCCCGTCGGGATGAGATTCAGAAGGCGATGGATGCCATCGGATGGAATGACAAGGCTGAGATGGATAAGACAATGGAAGAGGCAGTCAGCTTACAGCCAGCAGCTAATTAGATTATGATCCCCCCCCCGCAGCCTTTCATGATTTCAGGCTGCGGAGGAATTATAAAAAACGTGTAGGACAGGAGGAAATCATATGGGTGCTATTCTAAGTATATCATCCCCGAACAATATCTTTGAATGGATGGCATTTCTTGCCGAAAAGTATTCGAGCATGTTCTTGCAGGGAACATGGATTACCCTGTATGTATCTGTGATCGGTACGATCGTAGGTTTCATACTTGGTTATATCGTAGGTATTGTCGGAGATATCAAAATTCACAAAGAAGATAATCCGATCAAAAAGGGAATTATCAAATTCTTCAAATTTATCTGTTTCTTATATGTAGAGTTGTTCCGAGGAACACCAATGATCGTACAGGCGATGATCGTATACTTCGGTCTCCGTCAGGGCGGTGTGAACATCAACCCGATCATTGCAGGTATTCTCGTAACTGTATTAAATACAGGTGCGTATATGTCAGAAACCGTACGTGCAGGTATCAAATCCATTGATGCCGGACAGCGTGAAGGTGCTCTGGCAATGGGAATGTCGCCGATGCAGGCAATGTTCTATGTAATCCTTCCACAGGCATTCAAGAACATTATCCCAGAGATGGCGAACACATTCCTGACGAACCTGAAGATGACATCTGTGTTGAATGTAATCGGTATTCAGGAGTTGTTCATGCAGGCAAAAACGGTCGGTGGTACATATTACAAGTATTTTGAATCGTATCTTGTAATCGCACTAATCTATCTGGTGCTTTGTGTGGCATTTAACCGGTTGTTCTTATTTATCGAGAAAAAGATGGCAGGAAAAAAAGATTCTGTGGAATATATGGAAGACAAACAGTAGGAGGGTGAGCTTATGAGTAAAAACAATGAAGAAAGTATTATTGAAGTAAAAGACTTAAGCAAATCCTTCGGTGATCATGAGGTTTTGCGGAAGATTGATTTTGAAGTGAAGAAGGGCGAGGTGATCTGTATCCTTGGTTCGTCCGGTTCCGGTAAGTCAACCTTGCTCCGGTGCGTGAACAAGCTGGAGACACAGACGAGTGGACAGGTGTTGTACCATGGTAAGGAGATCCGGAATGTCCAGAAGGAGATTAATGAGTTTCGTTCCAGAGTTGGCATGGTGTTCCAGTCCTTCAACTTATTTAACAATATGACGGTGCTGGAAAACTGTATGGAGGGCGCCAGAAAGGTCCTGCATGTATCCAAGGAAGAGGCGTTCGATCGTGCAATCAAGCATTTGAAAGAGGTTGGCATGGCACCATACATTAACGCCAGACCGGAGCAGTTATCCGGTGGACAGAAGCAGCGTGTGGCAATTGCCAGAGGGCTCTGTATGAATCCGGAGGTGCTGCTGTTCGATGAGCCGACATCCGCGCTCGATCCGGAGATGGTCGGTGAAGTATTAAATGTAATGAAGGAGCTTGCAAGCTCCGGACTCACGATGTTGATCGTGACACATGAGATGGATTTCGCCAAGAATGTATCGTCCCGTGTGTTGTTCATGGATAAGGGCTATGTTGTGGAGGATGCACCACCAGAGGAGTTCTTCACGAATCCAAAGAACGATCGAAGCAGAGAGTTCTTAAGCAGATTCATTGCATAGCAACCTTGCTTGAAAATGGTTTCAAAAAGTGTAGATAGATTGTGAGGGAAAAATATGGAAAATTATGTTGTTACTTTTGCAAGAGGCTTTGGTACCGGCGGAAAGGAAATCGCATCGAAGCTTGCGAAGGAGCTTGGCATCCATTGCTACGAAAATCGAATCCTGACACTGGCATCCCAGATGAGCGGACTCGATGAGAAGTTATTTCAGGAGGTCAACGAGAAGGTTCGTTCCAATGGCGGTTTTTCCAGCTTTTTAAAAGGCTTGCCACGGGCGAAAAGCTATATCAGCCGGAATGAGAAGTTCGTGTCCGATGATAAGCTGTTTGAGTATCAGAAGCAGATCATTGAGAACTTAGCGGATACCGAATCGTGTGTCATCGTTGGAAAGTGTGCCGATTACATCCTGCGGGGCAGACCGAATATTGTAAGCATCTACATAGAGGCACCACGTGATTTCTGTGTGAAGCGGACGATGGAGCATATGGGCGTGACCGAGGATGTTGCGACGGCGACGATCGTGCATACGGATAAGTTCCGTGCCGATTATTACAAGTATTATACACATGGAAATTACTGGACGAACCCGGTCAACTACGATCTGACGATCAACAGTGAGAAGGTCGGAATTGAAGATAGTGTGAAGCTGATCAAGGATTACATGAAGATTAAAGGCATTATAAAGTAACGAAAACATTTTATATATTTAGGAGGCGTTTATTATGAAATTAAAGGATCTTGGATTAACAAAGCAGGACATCAAGGATAAGGTAAGCAAGTACATGATCGATACATACGAGCGTTTTGATTTCTTGGCAGAGACAGCCGAGGGCATGTACATGTACGATGAAAATGGAACTCCGTATCTGGATTTCTATGCAGGTATCGCGGTAAATAATGCCGGAAGCAGAAACCCGAAGGTTGTTGCAGCCGTCAAAGATCAGGTCGATGATATCATGCATACATTCAACTATCCGTACACGATTCCGCAGGCATTGCTGGCTGAGAAGGTGTGTACAACCATCGGTATGGATAAGATCTTCTATCAGAACTCCGGTACAGAGGCAAACGAAGCCATGATCAAGATGGCAAGAAAATATGGTATTGAGCATTACGGACCAAACCGTTATCATATCGTAACTGCAAAGATGGGCTTCCATGGTAGAACATTTGGTGCGATGTCCGCAACTGGTCAGCCGGGCAATGGCTGTCAGGTTGGCTTCGGACCGATGACATATGGTTTTTCGTATGCGCCATACAATGATCTGCAGGCATTTAAGGATGCTTGTACCGAGAATACGATCGCGATCATGATCGAGCCAATCCAGGGTGAAGGCGGTGTCCATCCTGCAACCTACGAGTTTATGACAGGACTTCGTAAGTTCTGCGATGAGAATAATATGCTGCTCCTGATTGATGAGGTACAGACCGGATGGTGCAGAACCGGTCAGCCGATGTGCTACATGAACTATGGTATCAAGCCGGATATCGTCTCTATGGCGAAGGGACTTGGTGGCGGTATGCCAATCGGTGCCATCTGTGCAACCGCGGAAGTTGCAACCGCATTTACACCGGGTTCCCATGGTACAACATTCGGTGGACATCCGGTCAGCTGTGCAGCCGCTTATGCGGAAGTAAACGAGCTTCTTGACCGCGATCTTGCAGGCAATGCAAAAGAAGTTGGTGCGTACTTCATGGATAAGCTGAAGAATCTTCCACATGTGAAGGAAGTCCGTGGTATGGGACTGATGATCGGTGTTGAGTTTGATGATATAATCGGTGCTGTTGATGTGAAGCATGGTGCATTTGACAGAAAGCTTCTGATCACAGCAATTGGTTCGCATGTCATTCGTATGGTTCCACCACTGATTGCAAGTAGAGAAGATTGTGACAAGGCATATGCAATTCTGGAAGAGACAGTGAATGCACTTTCAAAATAAAGGCAAGGTGAATTAGATTGAAGAATTTTAGCTTTTCTGTGCCGCAGGATATCATTGTTGGTGCAGGTTCTATTAAGAAATTAGGTGAATGCGCAACCAAACTTGGCGGCACACATGCCCTTATCATCTCCGGTCCCCATCTGAACAAGATGGGACTGGTGGATACATGTAAACAGTCTCTGGCAGATGTTGGGATTCCGGCGGATGCATTTACGGAGACCGAAGGAAATCCTTCGGTTGAGACGGTCGAAAAGGCAACGAAGCTGTACAAGGAATGTGGTGCGGATTTCATTGTGGCATTTGGCGGTGGTTCTCCGATGGATGTGGCAAAGGCTGTCGGTGTTATCGCAAAATACGGTGGAAGCATTACAGAATACGAAGGTGGAGGCAAGGTGCCGGGACCGATTGTTCCGCAGATTGCGATTCCAACGACTGCTGGTACAGGTTCTGAGGTAACTGCATTTTCGGTTATTACCGATCACAGCCGGAACTACAAGCTGACGGTATTCAGTTATGAACTTAGACCCGGATCTGATTGCAACGGCTCCTGCTTCTGTGGCAGCAGCGTGTGGAATGGATGCATTTATCCATGCGTGTGAGTCGTATATCTCGACGGATGTTTCTCCGTTTTCCGAGGCGATGTCTGAGAAGGCGATGGAACTGATCGGGCGTTCGATCCGGGCTTACGTGGCAAATCGTACGGATGTCGATGCCGCCAGTGATATGCTGGTTGGTTCCCTCTTTGCGGGTATTGCATTTTCGTGGGCGAGACTTGGCAATGTACATGCGATGAGTCATCCGGTCAGTGCGTATTTCGATGTACCACATGGCGTGGCAAATGCAATCTTGCTTCCGACGATTCTGGATTACAACAAGCTTGCGGATAAAGGTAAATATAAGAAAATCTACGAATATGTGAGTGAGACACACAGAAGCGATGAGAGCTTCACACCGGATATGCTGGTGGATGCGATCAGAGCGTTGAATAATAGTCTTTCAATTCCTGCAAATCTTACAGAAGTAGGAGTGACGGAAGACAAGATCAATGTCATGGCAGACGATGCCATGAAGAGCGGAAACATCATGGTGAACCCACGCCGCTCTACGAAGAAGGATATCGTAGCTCTTTACAAAAAGGCTATGTAATATCAAACCTGTCTACACGGGAAAAGGTTGTCGGTTGTCGGCAGCCTTTTTCTATTGAGGATATTATTTGCAAAACAACCCTCAGAGATAATGATTTGCATGGAAAAATATACTATTCGGAATCATATGCGATGTATGGAATCTAAACGATTCTAAAAATTGTTAATAAAAAAATATAGATAAACCGGTGGCAGTTTTATGATAAAAATGTTAAAATAATAATAATTATGGACAAGAATGAAAATGAGGGCTTATAAATTATGAAAAAACAGGTTATAACGATTGGAAAACGTGACTTTGAAATTGGAAAACGTCCTTATGTGATGGGGATCCTGAATGTGACACCGGATTCCTTCTCGGATGGCGGAAAGTACGGAGATCTGGATGCGGCGTTGAAGCATACAGAAGAAATGATCAAGGAAGGTGCCGATATCATTGATGTTGGCGGAGAGTCGACTCGGCCGGGACATGTGAAGATTTCGGTTGCGGAAGAGATTGAACGTACCTGCTTCGTGATTGAGGCAATCAAGGAACGGTTTGAGATTCCGGTTTCGTTAGATACGTACAAATATCAGGTGGCTCAGGCGGGAATTCTGGCTGGTGCCGATCTGATCAACGATATATGGGGATTTAAATGGGACGATGAGATGGCACCGCTTTGCGCGAAATACCAGATTCCGGTCTGCCTGATGCACAACCGGAAGGAAGCGGTATACAATGATTTTATTGCGGATGTGATCGCAGACATGAAGGAGTGCGTACAGATTGCGCGCGCATCAGGACTTGCCGACGATAAGATCATCTTAGATCCGGGGATTGGATTCGCAAAGACTACGGAAGAGAACTTAAAGTTTATGAACCATCTGGAGGATCTGGTTGCACTCGGATATCCGGTACTGCTTGGAACTTCGAGAAAATCCATGATTGGAAATACACTGAATCTGCCGGTTGACGAGCGAGAGGAAGGAACAATGGCAACTTCTGTCTTAGGACTGGTGAAGGGGTGCAGCTTCTTCCGTGTACATGATGTGAAGAAAAATGTGCGTGCGCTTGCGATGACAGATGCAATGCTCAAGGCATAAGATGGCAGGCGTGTGTCATAACGCTGTCAGGGCATTTGCTATGGAATAGGAGACGGAAAAGGACAGAAAAGAAATGGATAAAATATGGATTAAAGATTTAGAGATATTTGCATATCACGGTGTCCTTGCAGAAGAAAAAAGAAATGGACAGAAATTCTATGTAACTGTATCTATGGATGTGGATCTGCATGCGGCAGGCATGACAGATGATCTGGACAAAACGGTCAATTATGCAGAAGTATGTGAACTGATCCGGCGGACGATGCAGGAGGAAAGCTATGATCTGATTGAGGCAGCAGCGGAGAATGTTGCAGATGCGATTTTGCTTGCCTATCCACAGATAAAGATGGTTCATGTGATTGTAAGCAAGCCGGGGGCTCCTATTCCGATGGACTTTGATACGGTCTGCGTGGATATTACAAGAGGCAGACATATTGCGTATCTGGGTATCGGTTCCAATCTCGGAGATAAGGAGGCATACCTTGACTATGCGGTCGATCAGCTGAACAAAGATGAGTATATTCAGGTGACAAAGGTTTCTTCCTATATAATAACAGAACCATATGGCGATGTGGAACAGGATGATTTCTTAAATGGCTGTCTGGAGATTGAGACAATCTATTCTCCACAGGATCTGCTGGCTGTTATCAACGATATTGAACAGGGTGCCGGCAGAAAGCGGCTGATCCACTGGGGTCCAAGAACTTTGGACATTGACATTTTGCTCTATGATCAGGAAATGATCATGGAAGACACGCTGAAGGTGCCGCATGTGGAGATGGCAAAGCGCGCGTTCGTGCTTGAACCACTTGCCGAAATCGCACCATATGCCTACCATCCGGGCTACCATAAGACGATCATCGAACTACTGGAAATATTACAAAACAAAAAAGATTAAACTACAATATAAGAAAAACTATATTCAAGGGAGCGGCAAATGACATGCGTATGCCATTTGCATTGTAACCGGAAGTATATAAATGAGCAGATAATTATCCGATACAATCGATGTGTAGAAATCATGCGGGACACTGGTATTTATCCTAACGCAGACCATTGGAGCACATCAGCACTTAGCGAGTAACGCATTCATTCGCAGAATGATGTGTTAGGAGCTTAGTGTCTGCTATGTGCGGAAGTGAGCGAGAGCGCGTCTGCGTATGGATAATAGCAGTGTTCTGCATGAGACATACAGGAAATGTCGGATAATTATCTGCGGATGAAATAGGGAGGTAAAAACTATGGCATACAAAATGTTTGCCGCCATCTACGTGGGAAGCAGCGAGATATCCATGAAGATCTTCCAGGTAAATGGTAGAAAAACGTTTCGTCAGATCGACAGTGTCAGCCGGATACTGGAGCTTGGGCGGGACACCTATCGCGAAGGAAAACTGAGCCGGGAGTCGATCAAAATGATTTGCGAAGAACTCGAAGGCTTAAAACATAAAATGGAAGAATACAAGATCACAGAATACCGTGCCTATGCGACGAGTGCGGTACGTGAGGCAGATAACATGGATCTGGTGCTGGATGTGATCGAGCATACCACAGGTATCCGTGTACAGGTTCTGAGTAACTCGGAACAGCGTTATATCAGCTTCAAGGGACTGGTTGCGAAGTATTCGGATTTCCATCAGGTTGTCAGCAAGAACACAGCGTTCGTTGATGTCGGTGCTGGAAGCGTGCAGATTTCCCTGTTTGATAAGAACAATCTGGTTGTCACAGAGAATATCCCGATTGGTGCGGTGCGTGTTCGTGATTATCTGGCACTCATCGGGCACAAGTCTGGAAGACTGGATGAGATCATGGCAGACTATGTAGATAATGATATTGTATCGTTCCGAAATATTTATCTGAAGGATAAAGAAATCAAGAACATTATCGCTGTTGGTGAGGTCGTAAGCTCCCTGAAGAAGATCGTGCCGGAACTTTCCATCAAGGATGTGATCACGCGGGCGCAGTTTGATGCGATGTACAAGCGTGTTATCAGTATGCCGGCGCAGGAGCTCGCGGAAAAATACGGTATTCCATACGAGCGTGCGACGCTGATGTTACCGAACATCACAATCTACCAGTCGTTCCTGAACAACTGTAAGGCAGAGGAAATGTATGTGCCGGATGTGGATTTCTGCGAGTGTATCGTGGCAAATTACATGGACGAAGGAAGCCGTGTCGTGTTCAATCACAATTTTGAGGAAGATATTCTTGCAACGGCGAATAACATTGCGAAGCGGTATCGCTGCAATCGGAATCATGTGGAGCAGACCGCATATTTTGCACTGAAGATCTTCGATGTGGTTCGTAAGCCGTTTGGATTGGATAAGATGCAGCGTCTGCAGCTTCAGATTGCGGCACTTCTGCATGAATGTGGTAATTTCATCAATCTGCATGATGGAGCGAGAAATTCCTATTATATAGTAGCAAATACTGAGATCCTTGGACTTTCGCACAAAGAGCGTATGGAAGTGGCAAATGTAGTCAAGTACAACCCACTGTATCTTCCATCGAAGGATAAGATATCAGCAGAACTTGATGGCTGTGATTATATTGTGATCGCGAAGCTTGCAGCAATCTTACGAATTGCGAATATTCTCGATAAGAGCCATATGCAGAAGATCGAAGATATTTCCGTGACATTGAAAGACGGAAAGCTGATTATTCTGGCAAAGACATACGAAGATATCTCACTGGAGGCGGGACTTTTTGAAGCACGTGCAGATTTCTTTGAGCAGATCTATGGAATCAGACCGGTACTTCGGGTGAAAAGGAGTGTGTAAGGAATGGACAAAAAATTATTGGAAAAACCGGAAAATTATTATAACCGTGAGATGAGCTGGTTACAGTTTAATTACAGAATCTTAAATGAGGCGAAGGATAAGTCAATTCCACTGTTTGAACGCCTGAATTTCCTGAGTATCACAGAATCAAATCTGTCTGAGTTCTTCATGGTGCGTGTAGCATCTCTGATCGATCTGGTACACGCAGATGTAAAGAAGAAGGACATTGCAGGATTGACGCCGCAGGGGCAGCTCGATCTGATTATTCCTGAGACGAAGAACATGATTGCGAGCCAGTACAGAACACTGAACCGCCAGATTCTTCCTGCAATGGAAGAAAATGGTCTGAAGCTTGTTAAGCATTATGAGGACTTAAACGAGAAGCAGAGCAAGTTCGTAGATAAATATTTTGAGAAGGAAGTGTATCCGGTACTTACGCCGATGGCAGTTGATTCTTCGAGACCATTTCCACTGATCAGCAACAAGACTTTAAATATTGGTGCACTGATCCGTGATAAGAAGAAGGATGTTATTGACATTGCAACCGTACAGGTACCATCCGTGTTGCCACGTGTGGTTGAGATTCCGGGCGAGGACGGATGCAGAGAGATCATTCTGCTCGAGCAGATCATTGAGAAGAACTTGAATCAGCTCTTCTTAAATTACGAGATCATTTGCGCGTATCCATACAGAATTATGCGAAATGCAGACCTTGCAATCGACGAGGACGATGCGTCCGATCTGTTGAAGGAGATCGAAAAGCAGATTAAGAAGCGTGCGTGGGGCGAGGTTATCCGGCTCGATGTGGAAGCAGAGATGGATAAGCGTCTGCTGAAAGAATTGAAGAAACAGTTAAATGTCAACAGCGATTATGTCTATTCGGTAAATGGACCACTTGATCTTACGTTCCTTGGAAAGGTACGTGGACTCGATGGCTTTGATCATTTGAAGAATAAGAAATACATCCCACAGCCGGTGAAGGGATTGGATCTCGATGCGAATATCTTCGACCAGATCAAGAAGAAGGATATCCTGTTACACCATCCGTATGATGAGTTTACACCGGTCATTGAGTTCATCAAACAGGCGGCAATTGATCCGGATGTACTTGCGATCAAGCAGACGTTGTACCGTGTCAGTGGCAATTCTCCAATCATTGCAGCACTTGCACTTGCAGCGGAAAATGGCAAGCAGGTAACGGTACTTGTTGAGTTAAAAGCACGATTTGATGAAGAAAATAATATTGTATGGGCGAAGAAGCTGGAGAAGGCAGGATGTCATGTAATTTATGGTCTGGTAGGCCTTAAGACACACAGCAAGATCACACTGGTTGTGCGCAGGGAAGAGACAGGAATCCGCC
>ENA-OPEK01000537-OPEK01000537.1-human-gut-metagenome-genome-assembly--contig:-NODE-537-length-9700-cov-1.177605_pt1 | contig 9700 bp, 9 predicted proteins | sample MGYA00241636_ERZ501535 | MGnify/ENA primary metagenome ERZ501535 (study PRJEB25962, sample SAMEA2042425) | human gut metagenome | biome: human gut; feature: human-associated habitat; material: faeces...
TACCGTGTTGCTTGGTGTGGCAGGCTACATAAATTTCTCCGGCAATAAACTGGATCTGGCACCGGGCGAGCTGGAACCGACTGAATCTGCCTTTGCAGAGGAGCAGACGGAGACAGATGCAAAACCAGCGGAGATTGTGTCCGGCGAGCTGACGGTCTCTGATGTTCCGGAGGATGAGTATATCGAGCTGAACTCGGAGGAGGAAAAAATCGGGGAAGCAGTGCTGACCTCAGCAAATGCGGCAAATAATTTCGTGTCAATCAAATTAAACCGGGAGCAGAGCCGCAGCCAGAACAAGGAGACATTGCTGGAGATCATCAACGGGGATGGCATGGATGCACAGGCGGTACAGGCAGCCACCGATGCATATGTGAAGCTGACTGAGGATGCGGAGAAAGAACAGGAAGCAGAGTCAATCCTTGCGGCAAAGGGCTTCGGAGAAGCGATCGTGTCGATTGGCGATTCTGGCGTGGATGTTATCTTAAATTGTACCGATCTGCCGGATGAAAAACGGGCACAGGTCGAGGATGTTGTAACAAGAAAGACCGGATGTACGGTGGACGCAATCGTCATCACACTGGCACAGTAATAAAATTGTAGAAATCAGCAGAAAGCCTTGCACAGTTGCAAGGCTTTTTAGTTGCATAATATGCATAAATTGGGTATAATATTTTACATATGCAATGAAATAAAGTAGGAAGGATAAGATAAGGAGGCAATTATGAGCGATATGATAAATGAAGAAGAAAAAATTGGTAAAATCAGTATAGCAGACGGCGTGGTGGCATCCATCGCCGGGATTGCAGCCATCGAGGTAGAAGGTGTTTCCAAGCTGACTGGAAATATCTCGAAGGAGCTTGTTGCAAAGCTTGGTAAGAAGAATCTTGCCAACGGTGTGAAGGTAGAGATCACAGATGGAAATGTAGTCGTAGATGTTTCATTGGAAGTTGAATATGGTACAAGCATCAAGAAAGTATCCGAGGGCGTGCAGGAGAAGGTAAAGCAGGCAATCGAGAATATGACCGGACTGCATGTGCGCGTGGTAAATGTTGTCGTATCCGGCATCAAGATGAATAAAGAGTAAGGCGGTTAATTATGACAAGACGAAGCATACGAGAAAATATTTTTCTGATCGTATTTAAGGCAGAATTCAACAATCAGGAAGAGATGGAAGAACAGATCCGTTATTCAATCAGTAAGATCGAAGAACCGGAAGAAGATCCGGAGGATGTTGCGATAACAGAAACGGGAAAGGTAAAAGAGGGGGATCTTGCCTACATTGCAGACAAGTCCCACAAGATTCTTTCCATGCTTCCGGCACTCGATGAGAAGATCAGCGAGATCTCTGATGGCTGGCAGATCGGCAGACTGGGCAAGCCGGAACTTGCAATCCTGCGTCTGGCACTCTATGAGATGCTCTATGATGAGGAAGTTCCATTCCGCGTAGCGATCAATGAGGCGGTAGAACTGGCAAAGAAATACTGTAATCCAGATGCAAGCGGATTTATCAACGCAGTATTGGCGAAGGTTGAGGAACCATGAGAGTAGAAAATGGAAAGAAAGTATTTTCTGTCCGGGAAGTCAATTCGTATATTGGCAATATAATAAAAAATGATTATCTGTTAAAAAACATCTGTTTTGAAGGGGAAGTGTCAAGCTTCAGCAAAGGTCCGACCGGGCATCTGTATATCACACTCAAGGATTGTACAGCTCCGGGCAATCTGCCAGAGGGCGCGCCGTACAACGGAATCCTGCGTGTGAATGTGTGGAAAAGTGTCGCGGCAAAGCTCAATCTGACGACGGTCAAGCAGGGCGATATCCTGATTGTGAAGGGAAGCTGCTCTATCTATGATGCGAAAAGTGAGTACAGTGTGAATGCCGTGTCTGTACAGCGGCGTGAAGAGCGTGGCTGGCATGGCGAAGCTTATGCAGAGCTGAAACGCAGACTGGGACAGGAAGGTATCTTCGATACGGCGATCAAGAAGCCGATTCCGAAATATCCAAGGGCAGTCGGCGTCGTGATCTCCATAGGTACGAATGCGTATAAGGATATTATGAGCGTATCACATCGGCGGAATCCCTATGTGCAGATGATCGTCTGTGATGCGCGGGCGCAGGGCGAAAATGCGCGCGAGCTGATCGTGCAGGGTATCCGCAGACTCGACAGATTGGGCGTGGATACGATTATCATTGGACGAGGCGGTGGATCGAGGGAAGATCTGGAGGTCTTTGACGATGAGGCAGTTGTCCGTGCAATCTATGAGGCGAAGACGCCGATCATATCTGGAACTGGACATGAGGGTGATACATCGCTGGCAGATGATGCGGCAGATCTGCGTGTCGAGACGCCGGCAGCAGCAACTGCAGCCGTTCCACTGATCGATGATATTTTACGGACAATCGAGCTTCGGCTGCGGACAATGAATTATCACGTGGCAAATAAGAAACAGAATTATCAGGCACGTCTGGATTCCTGTGAGCGGGAATTACGGCTCCGGATGCAGGGACGTCTGCAGGAGAAAGAGACAAAGCTGCAGATGTATATGCAGCAACTGGCAGCACTGAATCCGAGAGCAAAACTCGAAAAGCAGCAGGAGAAGCTGAAGCAAAGCAGAGAACGACTTGAAAACCGGATCCAGCTTAAGTTTAAAGAATATGAACATCAACTGCATCTGCTGTTAACAAGACTGCATGGCAACGCACCGACAGCCAAGCTGGTAGGTGGGTTCGGATATCTTGAATCAGAGGGAAAGCCTGTAATGTCAGCGGGACAGATGCAGGCAGGCGATCCGCTTCATGTTACTCTGCATGATGGCAGAATCCATGCGACGGTCGTTTCTGTGGAAGCAGATACAAATGGTGTACAAGGAGAATAAAACAACATGGCAGAAAAGAAGGAATTAAACATAGAGGAAGCATTTGCCAGATTGGAAGAGATCAACAAGCTTCTGGAAAATCCCGATACAAATCTGAAAGACTCCATGACGTTATATGCAGAGGGCGTGGAGCTTGCGAATGCCTGTAAGGAAGAACTTGCAGGTGTGGAAAAGGAGATAAAGATATTAGATGAAGTATGATGCCAAGGCAATTGAGGAGATGATAGAGGCGTATCTGCCGGAGGAGACCGGACATCAGAAAACTGTGCTGGCTGCGATGAATTATGCGGTAAAAGCAGGCGGCAAACGGCTGCGTCCGATGATGCTCCGTCTGTGTTATGAGATGTTTGCAAAGGAACCGCAGGAGGCACTGGTGCGCCCATTTATGGCGGCAATGGAGATGATCCATACATATTCCCTTGTGCATGATGATCTTCCGGCGATGGACAACGACGCGCTACGCCGGGGACTTCCGACCGTGCATGTCAAGTTTGGTGAGGATATGGCGATTTTAGCCGGAGATGCATTGTTAAACTTTGCATTTGAAACGGCGTGTCAGGGATTTGCGGTGAAGCCGGGCGATGCCAATGTGGAGAAGGCATTTGCGGTGCTTGCAAAAAAAGCTGGTATCTATGGTATGGTTGGCGGACAGGTGCTTGATGTGGAGCGTGCCGGACTTCCGATGGATGAAGATCAGCTTGCGTTTATCTATGAGAATAAGACAGGCGCGTTGATCGCGGCGGCATGTATGTGTGGTGCATATCTTGCTGGTGCAGATGATGCGGTTGTCGCACAGTTAGAGGAGGCCGCCTATGCAGTCGGGTTTGCGTTTCAGGTGCAGGATGATATCTTAGATCTGGTCGGGGACGAGCAGTTGCTTGGCAAACCATTACATTCGGATGATAAAAACCATAAGGTGACCTATGTGACATTGCACGGAATGGATGCTGCAAAGCAGTACGTGGAAGAAATGTCCGAGAAAGCGATCCGTATATTGGAGAATATAAAAGCGTGGGATGAGGGGGCAAAAGCGGATATGATCGCGCTTGTAAAAAGCTTGATCAACCGGGACCATTAACCTGATCGCATAAGCATATTTATGACAGGTAAAGGCAAATGCATATGTTAGAGAAGATAACAAAAGAAAACGATATTAAGCAGATAGAAAGACAGGATTATCCGGCACTGGCAGCAGAGATCCGGGATTTTCTGATTGAGAAAGTAAGTATACATGGTGGGCATCTGGCGTCCAATCTTGGTACGGTGGAGCTTACGATGGCACTGCATGCAGTGATGAATTTCCCAGAAGATAAGCTGATCTTTGATGTCGGACATCAATCCTATACACATAAGATCCTGACCGGAAGAAAGGATGCGTTTGAGACACTGCGGCAGTACGATGGCTTAAGCGGGTTCCCAAAACGCAACGAGAGTCCGTGCGATGCGTTCGACACCGGACACAGTTCGACTGGTATCTCAGCGGCGATGGGGTATTCAATCGCCAGAGATCTGTGCGGCGGGGATGAGAAGGTCGCCGTTGTGATTGGTGACGGATCACTGACCGGAGGTATGGCGTATGAAGCGTTAAACGGGCTTGCGCAGTTGAAAACCGGGTGTGTCGTTGTCATTAACGACAACAATATGTCGATCGGTAAAAACGTCGGCGGTCTGTCCAAGTATCTGAATGAAATCCGGCTTGGAAATGCGTACAATGAGTTAAAAACCGGTGTGGAAAGCAGTCTGATGGGGTCAAAAACCGGAAAGAAGATTGCGAAGGTACTGAAGCGCTCGAAGGATAATATCAAACAGTTTTTTGTGCCGGGCATGTTTTTCGAGGAGCTTGGAATCACGTATGTCGGACCAATTGACGGACATGATATCAATCAGATGATCACGACATTTCAGCATGCATTCCGGCTGGATAAACCGATTATTATTCATGTGAAGACGAAAAAAGGAAAAGGCTATGGCTATGCGGAGCGGCACCCGGATTATTTCCATGGGATTGCGCCGTTTGACCGGATATCCGGTAAGGTGCTTGCCGCGAAAAAGACAAGCTGTTACACCGATATTTTTGCGAAGAAGATGGTGAAGCTTGGAGAGACACATGAGGATGTTGTAGCGATCACGGCTGCGATGGCACAGGGAACCGGACTGGTACGATTTGAAGAGGCGTACCCAAAGCGGTTTTTCGATGTGGGAATTGCAGAACAGCATGCGGTAACTTTTGCTGCTGGTATGGCTGCCGCAGGTATGGTGCCTGTCGTGGCAATCTATTCTTCGTTCCTGCAGCGTTCGTATGACCAGATTCTACATGATGTGTGCTTGCAGAAGCTGCATGTGATTTTGGCGATTGACCGTGCCGGTCTTGTCGGACAGGATGGAGAGACGCACCAGGGTATCTATGATCTGGCGTATCTGTCGCATATGCCGCATATGATCGTACTGGCTCCGAAGAACCGGTATGAGTTGGAGGCAATGCTTGATTATGCCTATGCATATGATGGACCGATTGCAATCCGGTATCCAAGAGGCAGTGCGTATAAGGGACATGCGGATATTCAGACGCCGATTGTCTATGGCATCTGGCGTGGCAGTGTTCTCCTGTGGACATATGATGGAGGAAGCAGACCGCCTTGTGGAACGGTTAGAGGCGAAGCAGATTCCTGTGACACTGGTCAATGTGCGGTTCCAGTCGATGCTTGATACGGAGCTTTTAGACCGGCTGATGAAGACGCATATCGTCTTTGTAACATTGGAGGATACGATCATGCAGGGCGGATATGGCGAGAAGCTGCATGCGTATCTGGCAGAGAAAAACAGTCCGGAACAGTATACATCTATCAGCGGAGCGATTCCACTTCTGAGTGTGCCACAGGGAACAATTCCGGAGTTAAGGCACCATATGCAGATCGATGCAGAGGGACTGGCAGAAAAGATTGTACCGTGTTATAAGAAACATTTGAAATAGAAATAATATAGAGGAAGAACGATGGAGAAGCAGAAGAAACAGCGGCTGGATGTATTGCTTGTGGAGAAAGGACTGGCGCCTTCGAGAGAGAAAGCAAAAGCAATCATTATGGCGGGAATTGTATATGTAGATGGCAACAAAGAAGATAAGGCTGGGACGACATTTCCAGAGAACGCGGTGATCGAGGTAAAGGGGAAAACTCTGCCGTATGTGAGCCGCGGCGGTCTGAAGCTGGAAAAGGCAATGCAGAAATTCCCGATCACACTGTCTGGCAAAGTCTGCATGGATGTCGGTTCTTCGACCGGCGGATTTACAGATTGTATGTTGCAAAACGGAGCGACAAAAGTCTACGCAATCGATGTCGGACATGGACAGCTTGCGTGGAAGCTTCGCAATGACGAGCGGGTAGTCTGCATGGAAAAGACGAATATCCGTTATGTTGTGCCGGAGGATATTGACGAGCTGGCAGCATTTTCTTCGATTGATGTATCGTTTATCTCGTTGACGAAGGTTTTGCTTCCGGTGAAGAATCTTCTGACGGAGGATGGACAGGTGGTCTGTCTGATCAAGCCGCAGTTTGAAGCCGGACGGGAAAAGGTAGGAAAAAAGGGCGTTGTGCGTGACCGCGCTGTCCATGAAGAGGTGATCCGCATGGTGATGGACTATGCCTCTTCGATTGATTTTTATCCGCTGGCACTGGATTTTTCTCCGGTGAAGGGACCAGAGGGAAATATTGAGTATTTATTATTCTTATCCAAGAATAAACAAGATCAGGAAATCGTGGATGCTTCATCCATTGATATAAAAGCAGTTGTTACAGCTTCACATGATACGTTAGATAAGGAACCGGGCAATGAATAAGTTTTTAATCGTCGCAAATACTGACAAAGACATCAATTTAAAACTTTCGCAGGATATCGTTGCGTACATCAGGGAAAAAGGTGCGCAGGCGGTTGTGGTGAGCGATGAGCAGCACTACAATGGCACGACGATCAAGCCCGAATACATGGGAGGCGTAGAGGCTGTGATCGTGCTTGGCGGGGATGGAACGATGCTCCGTGCAGCACACAGCATTGGAACCTATGATGTTCCACTTATGGGCGTCAATCTCGGAACGCTTGGTTTTTTAACTGAGGTGGAAGAGTCAAACGCATATAAAGCAATCGACCGTCTGCTGGCGGACGATTACAGCATAGAAAAACGGATGATGATTGAGGGACGCAAGGGAGAGACATCCTTTTCCTGCCTGAACGATGTGGTGATCACACGTGCAGGATTTTCCCGGATCATTGGTCTGAATATCTATGTAAATGAGCAGTTGTTAGACACGTATGAGGCAGATGGTGTGATTGTGGCGACGCCGACTGGTTCGACCGGATATAATTTGTCCGCCGGTGGACCGATCATCAGCCCGAAATCCAAGGCAGTCGTTGTGACACCGATTTCTCCGCATTCGCTTACCTCCAAGAGCGTCGTGTTTGACAGTGCAGACCGTATACGGATCGAGGTTGTCAAGAAACGGAGAACACAGGAGACAGAAGCAATCGTTTCCTTTGACGGAGCAGACAATATCGAATTATCTGCGGGTGAGAGCGTGGAAGTGACCTGCTCGAAGCGTGAGATCCGATTGATAAAAATGTATGATGTCAGCTTTTATAGTGTACTTCGGGAAAAAATAGGAGGCGCTTAACATGAGTAAGCAGAGACGCCAGCAGGCATTGCTGGAATTGATATCGGAATATGAGATAGACACGCAGGAAGAGCTTACCAGACGTTTACAGGCACTTGGATTTGAGACAACACAGGCAACTGTATCGAGAGATATACGGGAATTGAAACTGGAAAAAGTTTCCTACGGAAGTGGGAAGCATCGTTATGCTGCAAGTCTGGAACCTGATACCGGAACACATGCATCCTATCAGCATGTGATGGCATCGTGTATTCTTTCGATTGAAGCCGCACAGAATATTATTGTAGTCAAAACTGTATCCGGTATGGCGATGGCGGTTGGTGCTGCAATCGACAATCTGTCGGTGGAAGGCATTATGGGATGTATTGCAGGCGATGATACGCTGTTTCTGGCGATCAAAGATGGGCAGCAGGCAGAACATATAATTGGAGAGATAAAAAAATGTTGTTGACAATGCACATAAAAAATATAGCGCTGATCGAGGAGATTGACATTGATTTTCACGAGCAGCTGAATATTCTGACCGGAGAGACGGGTGCTGGTAAATCTATTATCATTGGATCTCTGGGAATCTGTCTGGGCGGTAAATTCCCGAAAGAACTGTTGCGGGATGACACAAAGGATGGACTGGTCGAGCTTGTATTTTCGGTTGACCAGCCAGCAATTGTGGAAGCGCTTGAGAAGCTGGAGGTGACACCGGATGAGGACGGTACTTTGCTGATATCCCGGCGGTTATCGCCGAATGGCAGAACCGTCAACCGGGTAAATGATACGACGGTGACGATCACGCGGTTAAAAGAAATCTCATCGCTTCTGATCGATCTGCATGCACAGCATGAGCAGCAGACACTGTTAAAGCCAGCAAAGCATCTGGAGATACTCGATCGTTTTGGCGGGGAGGATATCCAGAAGTTGAAAAAACAGGTGCAGGAAGATTATCATATCTACCGGGAACTTGAAGAAGAAAAGAAAAAAGGCAGCATGGACGAGGCAGAGAAAAACAAACGCATGGATTTCCTGCAGTATCAGATTAAGGAAATCAAAGATGCGAAGCTGGTCGATGGCGAGGATGTCCAGTTGGAACGGCAGTACAAGAAGGCGGTCAATGCAAAGGAAATCCTGCAATATGCAAACGACATCTATGCACTGACCGGATATGGAGCTACTTCTGCGGGAGAACAGCTAGGACGTGCGATCAAGGACATGCGCAGACTCACGGAACTGGACGAGGAGCTTGCCGATGCGGCTGGTATCTTAGAGGATGCCGATGGTCTGCTGTCAGACTTTAATCGTGAGATCAGTGAGTATATGAAGGATATGGAGTTTGATGAAGGACAATTTCGTGAGATGGAAAGTCGTCTGGATCAGATCAATTCCTTAAAGGCAAAATACGGAAATTCCATTTCCCGGATTTTGGAAAGCCTTGCAGCTTTCGAGAAAGAATATGATGCTCTTTCCAGCTATGAGGAGCATATGCAGGAGATTGAGGCACAATGGAAGAAACAGACGGCGAAGCTTGAAGAGAGCTGCCGGGTATTATCCGAGCACAGACGGGCACTTTCGGAAAAGCTTTGTAAGAAGATCCGGGAGTCCTTGGAGGATATGAACTTTAATATGGTCCGGTTTGAGATGCGGTTTGAGACATCCCCGAATTATTCTGCAAATGGCTACGATGATGCGTGCTTCTATATCTCGACGAATGTAGGTGAAGCGATGCGTCCGCTGCATGAGGTTGCATCCGGTGGTGAACTGTCGCGAATCATGCTGGCAATGAAATCCTGTCTTGCAAATCAGGACGACACACCGACACTTGTCTTTGATGAGATCGATGTCGGTATCAGTGGCAGAACCGCACAGAAGGTGGCAGAGAAGATGTCGATCCTGTCACGGCAGCATCAGGTTATCTGTATCACGCATCTTTCCCAGATCGCAGCGATGGCAGATAGTCACTACTTCATTAGAAAACAAACCGATCAGAAGAATACGCAGACGATGATCCGAAAATTAAATGAATCAGAATCGTTAAAAGAGATTTCGCGAATGATCAGCGGGGATCAATGGAGTGAAACGTCTATGGAACATGCAAAAGAAATGAAATCTTTGGCAGATCAAACAAAATTATACTGAGTATGTAAGCGGTAATCTTCATATAATAAAAAGGAT
>ENA-OPEK01000551-OPEK01000551.1-human-gut-metagenome-genome-assembly--contig:-NODE-551-length-9494-cov-1.311262_pt1 | contig 9494 bp, 8 predicted proteins | sample MGYA00241636_ERZ501535 | MGnify/ENA primary metagenome ERZ501535 (study PRJEB25962, sample SAMEA2042425) | human gut metagenome | biome: human gut; feature: human-associated habitat; material: faeces...
ATGGGGTAGGCCGGATGAAAGTTTGGTAATTAAATGAAGGGTGAGATGGGGGATTTAAATAAATCCACTGAACCAATGTACGTGCACGATGAAATGCTTCCGCAGAGCTTTATTTCCCCGTGTAAGACAATGTATGCTGTATGTAGTTTGTAATTGGTTCATATCAATCGTTCATTTGCGGTGCAAAGATAAGTCTTTTGTGCATATTTTCAAAATAAATTCATAAATCTTCTTCTGTTACCTTTGGACGGATATAGCGTGTGTTTTAACATAGGATCATTTATTGGGAATTTATCTCCGAATTCTGGCGATAAAAAATATTCATGAATTGCAGGGGGAGAAGAACTTTATCTTTTCTTGAGAATTATACTTTTTTATTGAATTGAATATGCTATGTAAGTATTTGTATACTAGTTGTTTATATTTGTTTGAGATAAAAATGAAGATAATGTCATAATTGGTGGCAATTATCTATACACCCTATTGATATTTTTTGTTTCTTTGTAATCTATTTATATACTAACACACCAAAGGAATGGATTACACCGAACAGTTTATCCGGCTGAATTGCAGCTTGATGTCAGATTACAAAATGATGAAGCTGAATGCCGAAATGAAATGCATGGGAATAGGATTATATATTCAAATGATATTGTTCCTGCGAAGGCAACAGGAATACAAACACGATTTTAACGAGTTGGATTTGTTGGCTGAACAATGGGGGGCTACAGTGGAAAATTTGCAGCATCTCATTAAAGACTTTAACTTGTTCGTCATAACGGAGGACGGATATTTCCGATGCCTGTATCTGGATGAGGTGATGGGTTATCAGAATAAGCTTTCGGAGCAACGTGCAGCCGCCGGTAGCAAAGGCGGAAGAAGCAGCAAGAAAAAGACTGCGCAAATAGCTGAAAAAGTAATCACTTCTACTGTGCTGGTGGCAGCAGATAAAGAAGCGGATGACGAAGCAAACAATAAGGAAAACGGTGCAAAATGCATGAAAAATACGATTGAAAAAAGTGATGATGAAAATATAGCCGAAAATACGATTCAATATATTGATAATGAATGTGTTAATGAGTGTTCGCAAGCAAGCGTTAAGCAAAACTTTATAAGAGAAGAAAAGAATAGAGAAGAGAAGAAAAAGAAAGATGATGTAAACATCATACAAAGAAACATCGACGTCGACGGAAAAATTGCTGTTGTTGCTGAACTTTTCAGAAACATAGAATTTACACCTCGGTGGAAACGCTATATCAATGAGGCTTTCCCCGTCCGGACTCAGGCGGCTACAGCGCGTATGATGTCGGTTCTGGAAGAAAGGGGAATTGGACCACCCAAGAAAAACTACGCGTCACATGGATTGCTGAGAGTTATTGACCACTAAGTATCCGCCGTTAACTACGGAGAATAGATATAGATCTTACACGTGCAAGATGCTATATCTTACAGCTGTAAGATTATATATCTTTCGCCTTCATCGTCTGGATGTTGCAGATGGATTCAGCCGGGCTGTCGGTGGCGGAATATAACCGCCTGCCCTTGTTTTCACGAGTATCGTTTGGGATATCTCAAAAAAATGCTCAGCAGAGCAAATACTCCGATAGCTACCGGATAATACAAGTATTCGATGATGCTCAGAGGAGAAAGGGAAGCCAGCTTGGCGGCAATCAGCATTTGCGCTCCGTAAGGGATGATGCCCTGGATGACACACGAGAAAGTATCCAGGATACTTGCACTCTTGCGTTTGTCCACCCTGTAACGGGTAGCGATGTCGTTGGCCAATGGTCCCACTGTGATGATGGCTATCGTATTGTTGGCTGTACAGAAATTGGCGATGCTCACCAAAGCTGCGATGCAAAGTTCGGCTCCGCGTTTGCTGTTGACATGTTTGGTCAGTTTTTGGATAATATAGTCCACTCCGCCGTTAAAGCGGATCAGTTCCAGCATACCGCCTGCCATCAGGGTGATGATGATGAGTTCGCCCATTCCGGTGATTCCTGTGCCCATGGAGCCAAGCCAGTCGAACAGGCTGATACTGCCTGTGAGCAGGCCGATCACTCCCGTTGTGGCGATGCCCAGTATCAGTACGAGTGCTACATTCATCCCTGCTATGGCGGTTCCCAGCACAACCAGATAGGGGAGGACTTTGATCCATTCCACCGACTGGATGTCATGGGTGGTCATCACGTCCATTCCCCTGAAGATGTAGTAGCCGAAAACCATCAGGGCGGCCGGAAGGGCTATCATGAAGTTCACCCGGAACTTGTCACGCATGGCGCATCCTTGGGTGCGGGTGGCGGCGATAGTAGTATCCGAAATGAACGAAAGGTTGTCGCCGAAGAAGGCCCGCCATGAAGGCCGGGTTCATATCGGTTTTATCCGCAATGCCTGCTACCACGGGGACTAATGCCACGATGGTTCCTACCGAGGTTCCGATGGAGAGCGAGATGAAACAGGCGGCCAGGAAGATGCCTGCCAGCAGCAGATGGTCCGGCAGCAGAAGAAGCGTAAGATTCACGGTTGCGTCAATGGCCCCGATATCTTTGGCGCTTTGGGCGAATGCGCCTGCCAGGATGAAAATCCAGATCATCAGCATGATATTCTTGTTGGCTGCGCCGATGGAATATTGCAGCATGCGCTCGTTCAGGCTCAGCCCTTTGGGGATGCATACTGCATAAACCGAAGATGCCATGAAAGCAACCGTGATGGGGACTTTATAAAAATCATCTACGATGATAGATGTCACCAGATACAGACATAGAAATACCAGTAATGGACTGAGTGCCCATAAGCTGGGTTTATTTGTTATTGGGGTTAATTTTTCACCGTTCATGAATTTGTATTTTATAAAATGAGGTGCAAAGTTACAAAAAGACTTGTTTTATAACAATATATGCGAGAAAAAGGTCACAGCCCCACCTTCGTAATAAGAAAGGCAGGGCTGTAAGGGTATTGGGAAAGTTGAGTATAAGATTGGATTATAGTGTCACGCCTGTCTTGAAGATAGCGATTTCACGATAATTCTTCTTTTCATTATTTACCGGTTCTCCGCTGGCAACCCGGATGATATAGTCTATAAAACGCTCGCAAGTCTTTTCCATCGGTTCGTTTTCTACGATGACTCCGGCATTGAAATCAATCCATCCCGGTTTGTTTTTAGCCAGAGTGGAGTTGGTAGAGATCTTCATGGTGGGAACAAACGTACCGAACGGAGTACCGCGGCCGGTAGTGAAGAGCACCATGTGACAACCGCAAGAGGCGAGGGCGGTAGCCGCTACCAAGTCGTTGCCCGGTGCGGAAAGCAAGTTCAAACCTTTCACTTTCAGGCGGTCACCATAGCCCATAACGCCGTCAACGTATGCCTTGCCGCATTTCTGGGTACATCCCAGCGCTTTGTCTTCCAAGGTGGAGATACCACCTGCCTTGTTGCCTGGTGACGGATTTTCGCCCACAGGTTCGCCGTGTGACAGGAAATATTCCTTAAAATCATTAATCAGATGTACGGTCTGTTCGAACAACTCCTTAGTGCGGCAGCGGTTCATTAGGATCGTTTCCGCACCAAACATTTCGGGAACCTCTGTCAGTACCGAAGTACCACCCTGAGCAATCAGGAAGTCAGAGAACATGCCCAGCAACGGATTGGCGGTGATCCCTGAGAAACCGTCCGAACCACCGCATTTCAAACCTACACGTAATTCAGACAGAGGAACGTCCTCGCGTACATCGGCTTTGGCCTTGGCATACAGCTCACGCAGAATCTTCATGCCTTCTTCAAATTCATCCCCCACTTTTTGAGTTACCATAAATTTCACGCGGTCTGTGTCATAATCACCCAAAAACTCGCGGAAAACATCCGGCTGGTTGTTCTCGCAACCCAGACTGACAATCAGTACGGCTCCTGCATTGGGATGCAGAATCATGTCGCGGAGAATTTTCTTGGTATTCTCGTGGTCATCACCCAACTGCGAACAGCCATAGTTGTGAGGAAAAGCCATGATGGCGTCCACGCCTTCACCGTTGGTTTCGCGGCGTAACGCTTCGGCCAGTTGGCCGATGATACCATTTACACAACCCACGGTAGGGATAATCCATACCTCGTTACGGATCCCCACATCACCGTTTTTGCGGCGGTATCCTTTGAACGTCAGGTCTTTCTTCGGGATATTGAGGTCTACGCTGACCGGATTGTAGGTATAATCCAACAGACCGGCAAGATTAGTCTTTATCTGATTTTCGTTAATCCAGTGTCCTTGTTCCACGGCGGTCAGGGCATGGCCGATGGGGTAGCCATACTTGATGATGTTCTCGCCCTGGGCGAAATCTTTCAGTGTCACCTTATGGCCGGCGGGCACGTCTTCTTTCAAAGTGATGACATGACCATCTACCGTGATGGTTTCGCCTGCTTTTAAATCCGAGATAGCCACCACTACGTTATCAGCCGGATTAATTTTCAAATACTTTGTTTCCATTTCTATTTTTAGTTATTAGATTTACTTTTTATGTGCGTCCAGATAGAAATCCACATTCTCCACCGCAAGCAGGGTGATAGGCATATAGTTACATTGCTTCACCTCTTTTTTGAATATCAGGTGGTTGCACAGGCTCTCTACGCCGCTGTATCCTTGTGCGGTAGGTTGCTGCGCGATCAGGAAATCTACAGCACCCTCTTTCAGACAAGAGACGTTCCGGCGTAACAAATCGTACCCAATCAGTTTGAAATTTTTCATATTGTGTCCGATGAGATATTCGCCTACAATGTATACTTTCGAGTTGAACGTGATGCCGCACGTAATCTGTGGGTTCTCCTGGAAGAAGCGGTTCATCAGTGCCTCGTCCTCGTCCGGGCGCTTGGCATAGAGATTCAGTTCCACTATCTTGCAGTCGGGAAAATGCTCCTGCATATATTTTCTGAATCCTTTTTCACGGTTTTCCTGCTGGTTCGATCCCAGGCGTCCTTCGTTGATTTGTCTGAAGATAACAATTTCCTTGGGACATTCTCCCAGCATCATGGCCATGCGGGCGGCAAAGTATCCGCTTTGATCGGATTTCTGCCCGAAGAATGCCAGTGGGTTCAGACTGTCCACATTGGAGTCTATAAATATATAAGGTATTTCCCGTTCTTGTAATTTGTTGGTAAATCTGGCCGTCATTTCAGGAATAGTGGGGGCAAGCAATACGCCGTCCGGCTCTTTTCTCAGTATGTCCTCACCGGCGTTGATGAAGGAGGAATATTCATATTGGTCATAGTACACCACGGACAGGGTGATGTGGAAATCAGAAAAAGTCTCTACGGCTCTTTTCATCCCCATCTCCACATCGGTCCAGTAATCGCCTTCCTTGTGCTGTGGCAGCAGGCAGACGAACAGATACTTTTTGTTGGACGCCAAAGCGCTGGCATACATATTGGGCTGATAGTCCAGTTGCTTCAATATTTCTTCCACCCGTTTCCGGCTGGCTTCGGATACTCCTGTGCGGCCATGCAATACACGGTCCACTGTGCCGACTGATACATCTGCCAGGCGGGCGATATCCTTAATTCTGATTCTTTCGGGCAGTTTATTCATACCTTATTATATATATTGTGCTCGTACACACTAATAATTTATTTTTTTTCGACACAAATATATAACAATTTTTGGTTTTAAAAAAATAAATAGTACCTTTGTGCACGCACACGGATGAATTATTTGAGTGCTCCGTTGAGTACAAGGTTATGATGTGATTCGTCTATAAGTGTGTAAACCAGTAATTTAATTGGATTAGAAGTTAAACGAATAAATATATAACAATTTAAAATCACGAAATTATGGGAAAAGTAGTAACCTTAGGTGAAATTATGTTGAGATTGTCAACTCCGGGAAACACACGTTTTGTACAGTCGGATTCATTTGATGTTGTTTATGGCGGTGGTGAAGCGAACGTAGCGGTGAGCTGCGCGAACTACGGTCACGAAGCTTATTTCGTAACCAAATTGCCGAAACACGAAATAGGACAGTCTGCTGTGAATGCATTGCGTAAATATGGTGTGAAGACCGATTTCATCAGTCGTGGTGGCGACCGCGTAGGTATCTATTATCTGGAAACAGGAGCTTCCATGCGTCCTAGCAAAGTAATTTATGACCGTGCCCACTCGGCTATCGCCGAAGCCGATCCTTGCGATTTCGATTTTGATGCTATCATGGAAGGTGCGGACTGGTTCCATTGGTCAGGTATCACTCCGGCTATTTCTGACAAGGCTGCTGAACTGACCAAGCTGGCTTGTGAAGCTGCAAAACGTCATGGTGTTACTGTGTCTGTTGACTTGAATTTCCGCAAGAAACTGTGGACAAAAGAAAAAGCACAGTCTATCATGAAACCGTTGATGCAGTATGTAGATGTATGTATAGGTAACGAAGAAGATGCTGAACTTTGTCTGGGATTCAAACCGGAAGCGAATGTGGAAGCCGGTGAAACCAATGCGGAAGGTTACAAAGGAATCTTTAAGGCTATGGCAAAGGAATTCGGCTTTAAATATGTAGTGTCTACCTTGCGTGAATCATTCTCGGCTACTCATAACGGTTGGAAGGCTATGATTTACAACGGAGAAGAATTTTATGAATCAAAACGCTATGACATCAACCCGATTATTGACCGTGTAGGTGGTGGCGACTCATTCTCCGGAGGTATCATTCATGGTCTGTTGACTAAACCGAATCAAGGTGTCGCCCTTGAATTCGCTGTTGCCGCTTCTGCTTTGAAGCATACTATCAACGGTGACTTCAATTTGGTATCTGTAGACGAAGTGGAAGCATTGGCCGGTGGCGATGCCAGCGGACGTGTACAACGCTAAATTTGTTTTTTATAGGAACACGAATGACGCAAATAACGCAAATTTTTGATACATGTTTTATTTGTATCATTTGTGTTCCAATCTTTCATTTAAACTAAAATATGAAATTATGGCTCGTTTTGATAAAATAGCAGTGTTGAACAAGATTGGTTCAACCGGAATGGTTCCTGTGTTCTACCATAAAGATGCAGAAGTGGCAAAGAAAGTGGTGAAAGCTTGTTATGATGGCGGAGTTCGTGCATTTGAATTTACAAACCGTGGTGACTTTGCTCATGAAGTATTCGCGGAAGTTGTGAAATACGCGGCAAAGGAATGTCCTGAAATGGCTATGGGAGTAGGTTCTATCGTTGATCCTGCTACTGCTGCTCTTTACTTGCAGCTAGGCGCTTGCTTTGTGGTAGGTCCGTTGTTTAATCCAGAAATCGCTAAAGTGTGCAACCGTCGTTTGGTGGCTTATACTCCGGGATGCGGAAGCGTGTCCGAGGTGGGTTTCGCTCAGGAAGTAGGTTGCGATCTTTGCAAAATATTCCCGGGTGATGTATTGGGAGCAAAATTGGTTAAAGGTTTGCTGGCTCCGATGCCTTGGTCTAAACTGATGGTGACCGGTGGTGTGGAGCCGACTCAGGAAAATCTGACTTCTTGGATTAAGGCAGGTGTGTTCTGTGTAGGTATGGGTTCTAAATTGTTCCCTGGCGACAAGGTAGCCGCAGAAGACTGGGCGTATGTAACTGCAAAGTGTAAAGAGGCATTAGGCTACATTGCAGAAGCCCGCGCAAATAAATAAGAAAAAGATCAGCTCATGCCCGCAAGGGGTTAGTGAATTAGGGCGTGAGTATCATTTTGTTTAAAGGTGTATATAAAATGGGTAAGGGCCATCGCGAAGTGTATTCGCGGTGGCTTTTCACTTTCCGGCGTGTGCTTGAAGCGGGATGGTGGTAAAAATATTCTTGTAAAGATTGGTAGATAGAATAAAAATTTGTTCTTTTGCACCATTTCTTAAAAAAATAAAATGAAGCGTTTAATCTAAAACACACAAAAATGAAAAAAGCATTATTAAAGGTAACCGTCATGTTGTTATGTTTGGCGGGGGTAACTCCTGTAATGGCCCAGTTTAATTTGAAGAAGGCAGTGGGGGGAGCCGTAAAGGCTGCAAAGGCGGTGACTTTGACCGATGAGCAGATGACAGAGTATGTAAAGGAGTACATTGACTGGATGGATAAGCATAATCAGGTTTGTGCGGACGATGATCCGTATACTGTCCGTTTGAAAAAACTGACTGAAGGGTTGACCGAAGTGGAAGGGATGCCGCTGAATTTCAAAGTATATTATGTGATTGATGTAAACGCGTTTGCTTGTGCCGACGGCAGCGTGCGTGTGTTTTCTTCACTGATGGATATCATGACAGATGAAGAGTTGTTGGGAGTAATAGGCCATGAGGTAGGTCATGTGGCACACAAAGACTCAAAGAACGGTTTCCGTACCGCATTGCTGACATCGGCATTGAAAGATGGTATTTCATCACAAGGAGGAAAAGCGGCTGCCCTGACAGATTCCCAGTTGGGTGACTTGGGAGAGGCATTGGTTAATGCTACTTATTCACAAAAACAGGAACGCGCCGCCGATGATTATGGTTACGAGTTTCTGAAGAAAGCAGGTAAGAATCCTTGGGCGATGGCATTATCATTCCAGAAATTGAAAAAATTGCAAGAAGAGGCAGGAGCACAGAAAAGCAGCAAGCTGAATCAGTTGTTCTCTACTCATCCCGATCTTGACGCACGTATCCAGCGTATGGAGGAACGTGCTACAAGCGAAGGTATTGAGAAACCTGCAAACACGATGGAGGAAACAGCGAAATAAATGGTTTCCGGCAATGTAGGTGTTATACACATAATAGAGGGTGTCCATTTCAATGGTGGACACCCTCTTCTTTTTTGGGAGATTTTTTTGCATGACCTTATCTTGCCTCCCGGCGGGATAAAATCTGAATTTATTATGAGAGAAATCCTTATTGGGAGAAAATCAAAGTCCAAAGTTCAGGTTAAAAGAATCAAGTGTTCTTTTTCGTCTAGATTATAGAAGGAAATCTCTTGGTACAAAGATACGCTTATTTTAATGGTTGCCGAATTCCCTGTAGGGTTATATCATAGCTAGATTTCCTAAAATGATGGCAAAAATTCCTTTTTTCTTTCTGATACTTTGCCTTCTCTTTACATTGTGCTATATGCTATGTGTTGTAAATCAGAAGGTTAATAGTGTATATTGTTTCTAGACTATGCAAAAATAGGGTGGCTTAATATAAGTGAAAATCACTATCTTTGTATAAACCAGCAGAAAGAAATGCACAAAACAGTTTAGCCATGATGAATTACGCATACGATACATCTTTGCAGGAAACGATGATACTGACTGAAGCGTTTCACACAGACAGGGTCATCTGTGACAATGGTAGTCTGTATAAGTTTATATGGGTCCAGGAAGGCAAACTGACATTGATAGTAGACCATGTGGAAATAGAGATGGAGCAGGATGAAATCATCTCTGTGAGTAATCTTCACCGCACGGAGTTCAAGAATGTATCGGGCAGGTATCTTGCTCTTCTTTTCAACGAGAATTTTTACGGCATTTACAAGCATGAGAAAGAAGTGTCGTGCAGTGGAGTGCT
>ENA-OPEK01000555-OPEK01000555.1-human-gut-metagenome-genome-assembly--contig:-NODE-555-length-9344-cov-1.603832_pt1 | contig 9344 bp, 8 predicted proteins | sample MGYA00241636_ERZ501535 | MGnify/ENA primary metagenome ERZ501535 (study PRJEB25962, sample SAMEA2042425) | human gut metagenome | biome: human gut; feature: human-associated habitat; material: faeces...
TTCCAATTGCAGGTTGAAACCCGAGAAAAGTATATCGTTGCCGTAGGCGATACTGGCATTTTCTATTTGCAGCATGGTGTTCCTTTAATCTTTCTGTATCGCAAAGATAGTGCAAAAAAATATTTGTGCTATCTTTGACGCACTAATTAATTCAGGAAAGAAAGACTATGATACAGAATGAACGGGATTGCCGCCACGAACATGTGCTTGACGTGGCAAGGCAAATGCTGACTGCTGCGCGCACGGCACCGAAAGGAAAAGGTATTGATGTGATTGAAGCTGCGCTGGTTACGGGTGAAGACATTAAGAAGCTGTCTGAAAAGATGGTCGCTATGGTTGAAGAGCACGGTATGAAGTTCTTTCTCCGTGATGCGGACAACATTTTGCAGGCTGAATGTGTAATTATAATAGGTACGCGCGAGCAGACGCAAAGTTTGAATTGCGGACACTGCGGTTTTCCCACTTGTGCCGGTCGTCCGGAGGGAGTACCTTGTGCTTTGAATACGGTGGATGTAGGGATAGCTGTAGGTTCGGCTTGTGCCATGGCTGCCGATTTGAGGGTGGATACCCGTGTCATGTTTTCTGCCGGACTTGCCGCTCAGCGTTTGGATTGGCTGAAAGGATGCAAGACTGTCTTTGCCATTCCGGTGAGTGCATCCTCCAAGAATCCATTCTTCGACCGGAAACCGAAGGAAGATAAGTGATAATTGACGAGTAGAGGTTTACAATCATAGAGTAGAGGTTTAGAAGTCTGAAGTAGAGGTTTGGCAATTCTAAACCTAAGGTTTATTCTCCCTCTCTCTGCTAACTTAAAAAGTAACGAATTAGAAAAGATAAATAATATGGGATATTTTGTAGGACTGCCGCTGGGTGGTGCCGCAGAGAAGGACTGTCAGGTGCGTTTTGGCAAGAATATGACTTTTCAGGTAGAGACACGTGCTCCCCACTTGCCTGCCGAATGGGCTTTGCAAAGCGGCATACAGCTTACATGGCCCCATGCGGATACAGACTGGACCTATATGTTGGACGAAGTGCAGGAATGTTTTGTAGCCATTGCCCACGAAATAGCCGCCCGGGAGACATTGCTGATTGTAACCCCAGAACCGGATGAGGTGAAGAAACAGATTCTCGGCAGGGTGAATATGGAAAATGTCCGTTTCCTGAAGTGTGAGACGAATGATACTTGGGCACGCGACCATGGAGCCATCACCCTACTGGATGCTGACGGTGTATCTCTGCTCGACTTTAAGTTCAACGGGTGGGGATTGAAGTTTGCATCCGATAAGGATAATTTGATTACGCGTCGTGCGGTGGAGTCGGAAGTGATGAAAGGAAAGTATGTAAATCGCTTGGGGTTTGTCCTTGAAGGCGGTTCCATCGAAAGTGACGGCATGGGTACGTTGCTCACCACCTCCGAATGCCTGCTTTCGCCTAACCGGAACGGACAGATGAACCGGGTGGAAATTGAGGAATATCTTCGTTCCGTTTTTCACCTGCAACGTGTTCTTTGGCTGGACCACGGTTATTTGGCAGGTGACGATACGGACAGTCATATAGACACGCTGGCCCGTTTCTGCCCTGCCGACACGATAGCCTATGTACAATGCAAGGATGCGGATGATGAGCATTACGAAGAACTGCATCGCATGGAGGAGCAACTGAAGACTTTCCGTACGTTGAAGGGGGAACCTTACCGTTTGCTGGCTTTGCCCATGGCCGATAAGATAGAAGAGGAAGGGGAACGGCTTCCTGCCACTTACGCTAATTTCTTGATTCTGAATGATGCAGTGCTTTACCCCACCTATCGCCAGCCGGAGAATGATGCCCGCGCGGGGGAAGTGTTGCGGGAGGCTTTTCCCGGTTATGAAATTATCGGGATAGATTGCCGTGCTTTGATTAAGCAACACGGCTCTTTGCATTGTGTTACCATGCAATATCCCGTAGGGGTGTTGAAGTAATGTCGATTATACATAGTAAAACAATAAACCATAGAATAAGATGACAAGAAAAATAAAAGTAGGTATTATCCAGCAGGCCAATACCAAGGACCTCAGGACTAATTTAATGAATTTGGCCAAAAGTATAGAGGCATGTGCGGCGCATGGGGCTCAATTGGTTGTTTTGCAGGAGCTGCATAACTCTCTGTATTTCTGTCAGACGGAAAACACGCAGTTGTTCGACTTGGCAGAACCGATTCCCGGTCCTTCTACGGGATTCTATTCAGAGTTGGCTGCTGCCAACGATATTGTGCTGGTCACTTCTCTGTTCGAGAAACGCGCTCCCGGATTGTATCATAACACAGCGGTTGTTTTTGAACGTGACGGCAGCATTGCCGGGAAATACCGGAAGATGCATATTCCTGATGACCCCGCCTATTATGAGAAATTCTATTTTACTCCCGGTGATATAGGCTTCGAACCTATTCAGACATCTTTGGGCAAATTGGGAGTTTTGGTGTGCTGGGACCAATGGTATCCGGAAGCAGCACGTCTGATGGCGCTGAAGGGAGCTGAAATACTGATATATCCTACGGCTATCGGTTGGGAAAGCAGTGATACGGATGATGAAAAGGCGCGTCAGCTCAATGCTTGGATTATCTCCCAGCGTGGACATGCTGTGGCCAACGGCTTGCCGGTTGTTTCAGTGAACCGTGTGGGACATGAGCCGGATCCTTCCATGCAGACCAATGGTATCTTGTTTTGGGGAAATAGTTTTGTGGCCGGACCGCAAGGCGAGTTCCTGGCCCAAGCAGGAAACGAACGGCCGGAAAATATCGTTGTAGAGGTGGACTTGGAACGTTCGGAAAATGTACGCCGTTGGTGGCCTTTCCTGCGCGACCGCAGAATTGATGCCTATGCCGGATTGACAAAACGATTTCTTGACTGATAACGACGGGGATCTCTGGGGGAGAACTAACGGAATGTCACCCGTTTGTTCATCAGGAAATTGACACTTCCGTAGATGAATAATCCCAGGAACTGGGCAAGGTATTCGTTGCAGTCCAGTCCCTCCACCAGCCCTATGAGGAAAAGGAATTGCGCTCCGTAAGCCATTCCGAAAGCTATAGAAAAGAGCAGCACTTGTCGCCAAGCGTTGCTCTTTTTTTCTGTAGGGAATATCCAGTACTTGCACCAGATGAAGTTGTGTATCTGTGCAAGTATATATGCGGTTACATTGGAGAGCATATAGTTGATGTCCAGTTCGTCCATCATTACCCAAACGGTAACAGCCATAATCAAGGCATTCAGCGTGCCGATTACCGCAAAACGAAAAATGCGTGCAGACTCTTTCACTCTCCTACTCCGTACCTGCTTTTACTCTTTCACTTCAACAATCAGATTCAGTTCATCCAGCTGCTTCTGGTCAATAGCCGAAGGTGCATCCAGCATTACATCGCGTCCACTGTTGTTCTTGGGGAATGCAATGCAGTCGCGGATACTGTCGAGACCTGCGAAGATGCTGACCCAACGGTCCAGACCGTATGCCAGACCACCGTGAGGAGGTGCACCGTATTTGAAGGCATTCATCAGGAAGCCGAACTGCTCCTGAGCCTTCTCGGGAGTGAATCCGAGAATCTCGAACATTTTGGCCTGCAACTGTGCATCGTGGATACGGATGGAACCTCCACCCACTTCAATACCGTTGCACACCATGTCGTATGCATCTGCACGGACAGCTGCCGGGTCTGTATCCAGCAAAGGAATATCTTCGTCTTTCGGATGGGTGAACGGGTGGTGCATAGCCATCAGGCGGCCTTCTTCATCGCTCCACTCAAACATCGGGAAGTCAACCACCCAAAGGCAGACGAACTTGTTCTTGTCGCGCAATCCCAGTTGGTTACCCATTTCAAGGCGCAACTCGTTCAGTTGCTTGCGGGTCTTCATGGCGTCGTCACCGCTCAGAATCAGAATCAGGTCACCCGGCTTGGCGTTGAAAGCAGCCTTCATTTCCTGCAATACTTCCTGCGCATAGAACTTGTCGACACTTGATTTTACGTTGCCGTCTGCCTCTACGCGCGCGTATACCATACCTTTGGCACCGATTTGCGGTCTTTTCACGAATTCGGTCAGTGCATCCAGCTGTTTGCGTGTATAGTGTGCGGCGCCTTCTGCGCAGATACCCGTCGCGGCGAAGCCGGTGACGTACTCCGCATCGTCGAAGACCGCGAAGCCGTGACCTTGGGCCAGGTCCGTCAGGTCGGCGAACTCCATGCCGAAGCGCAGGTCGGGCTTGTCGCTGCCGTAATATTTCATGGCGTCTGCCCATGGCATGCGCATGAACGGCTCGTTCATCTCTACGCCACGGATTTCCTTGAACAGATATTTGGCCATGCCTTCGAAGAGGTTGATGACGTCATCCTGCTCCACAAAAGACATTTCGCAGTCAATCTGTGTGAATTCCGGCTGGCGGTCGGCACGCAGGTCTTCGTCACGGAAGCATTTGGCTATCTGGAAGTAACGGTCGAAACCGGAAACCATCAACAACTGTTTCAGTGTCTGCGGGCTTTGAGGCAAGGCATAGAATTGTCCCGGGTTCATGCGTGATGGAACGACGAAATCGCGTGCACCTTCGGGCGTGGAGCCTACCAGAATCGGAGTTTCCACTTCGATGAATCCCTGGCTGTCCAGGTATTTGCGTACTTCAATTGTCATTTTATGGCGAAGCTCTAGATTGCTGCGTACATTGGCACGGCGCAGGTCTAGATAACGGTACTTCATGCGGATATCGTCGCCACCGTCCGTATTTTCCTCGATGGTGAAGGGAGGGGTCAGCGATGAGTTCAGAACATCCAGTTCCGATACGATGATTTCAATGTCTCCCGTCGGGATATGCTGGTTTTTACTGAAACGTTCGTTTACGGTACCCTTAACCTGGATTACGAATTCACGGCCCAAGCGGTTGGCACGCTCGCAAAGTTCGGCATTCACCTCTTCGTTGAACACTAATTGGGTAATTCCGTAACGGTCGCGGAGATCAATGAATGTCATGCCTCCCATCTTACGGCTGCGCTGTACCCAACCAGCCAGCGTTACTTGCTTGTTAACATCGGAGATACGGAGTTCTCCGCAGGTGTGTGATCTATACATCTTTTTATTTACTGTTTGACGATTTACTTATTTACTATTTTGAACATGCAAAAATACATAAAACATATTATATGGCGCATCAAAAGGGGAAAGTTATTTTCAGAAACTCCTTTAGTACCTTTTTTACAACATTACATTTTTGTCAGTTTCTTGAATTGCCTTTTGCCTTTATCCAGTATCATCTTGTTTTTATGGGCGATGTCCTCCACAAAAGCATCATTAATTTGTTTCAGTCCGTTGATATAGTCTTGTGCCCGCTGCAAGACATTCGAAGTGTCTTTTTCCGCATCCCGGGGAACAATGACCTGCAGTCCTTTCTTCATAATCTTTACATCTACATTCTCTCCCATCATCATCGGGTCGCCGTCAAAGTGGACTACCCCTGGTTTAGAACGGTGAATACGGAGTGTCTGGCAACGGAACGTCTTAATCCGGCTGTTCTGGTCAATGGTCTTGTTGAAGAGCTGGAAAGAGAGCGACGGTACATCGAGCACAGTGAACGGCTCGAGTATGGTGACGTCCAGCAGTCCGTCGTTCAAGGTGGCTTGTGGGGCAATATACGCATTGTTTCCATATTGCGATGCGTTTCCGCAGGCTATCAGGAACGCCTTGTATCGCAGGGTGCTGCCGTCCATTTCCAGTTCATAGGTTTCCGGACGGTACTTCAGGCTTTCGAGCAGAGTCTTTTCCAGATAAGTGAGTGGTCCTCTCCTTCCCGCCTTGGAGAATTGCAGGCTTACAAATGCGTCGAATCCCACGCCGCAGGTGCAGAAGAAAGGCACATCGTTGATTTTTCCGTAGTCAATGATGTCTATCAGTCCGTCATTGATGATGTCGATGGCCTTTTTCGGCTCCATCGGAATCTGCAGATGGCGGGCAAGTCCGTTGCCGGAACCGCAGGGAATGATGCCCAAAGCGGTTTTTGTATGTACCAGTGAGCGGGCTATCTCATTGATGGTGCCGTCTCCTCCTATGGCGATGACGGCATGTGCATCTTCTTGTGCCTTCTGTGCCGCTATCTCTACGGCATGGCCTGCCCGTTCGGTATAAATCACTTCTTGTGCATACCTTTCCTTATCCAGTTTTTCATCGAGCCACTTCAGTATCTGCTCCTTACTCTGAGTGCCGGATATGGGGTTTATGATGAATGCTATTTTCTTCTTGTTTTCGTTCATGCAAGGGTTGTTGCTATGCAGGTTTTCCAACTGGCAAAAGTAATATAAATATCTGAAAAATTAACCACATAATTCTTTTTAAAATAAGTATAAGTAGTTTTTTTAATGTAAATAGAACATATACCGACATATTTTGCTATCTTTGCCCCCTGTTTTTTAAGACTTGTATTTAATAGAATTAAATATTCATTATATAAAAGATATTTCATGGGTTTACTACAAGACAAATTTGCGAAATACGACCTGCCGCAGCAGTTTATGGCAAAAGGCGTATATCCTTATTTCCGCACAATTAACAGCCATCAGGATACAGAGGTAATGATGGATGGTAAAAAGGTTCTGATGTTCGGCTCTAATGCATATATGGGACTGACATATGACAAGCGTATCATTGATGCCTCGATAGCTGCCACAGAAAAATATGGCACCGGTTGTGCAGGTTCCCGCTTTCTGAACGGAACACTCGATATACATGTTGAACTGGAGAAGGAATTGGCTGAGTTCGTAGGAAAAGATGAAGCACTCTGTTTTTCTACCGGATTTACTGTAAACGAAGGTATTATTCCTGCCGTTGTAGGCCGTGGGGATTATATTATTTGTGATGACCGTGACCACGCTTCCATTGTAGATGGCCGCCGTCTTGCATTTGCCACTCAGTTGAAGTACAAGCATAACGATATGGAGGCTTTGGAAAAAGAACTCCAGAAATGCGAACCGGATGCTGTAAAGCTGATTGTTGTGGATGGAGTATTTTCCATGGAAGGTGACTTGGCCAATCTGCCCGAAATTGTCCGCCTGAAGAAGAAATACAATGCCAGCATTTACGTGGACGAAGCTCACGGCTTGGGTGTATTCGGAAAACAAGGCCGTGGTGTGTGCGACCATTTCGGTGTTACCGAAGATGTAGACCTGATTATGGGTACATTCAGCAAGTCATTGGCTTCCATCGGTGGTTTTGTTGCTGGAGACAAGGCGGTAATCAATTGGCTGCGCCACAATGCCCGTTCCTATATATTCCAGGCAAGTAGCACACCTGCTGCTACGGCTGCAGCCCGCGAGGCGCTTCACATCATCAAGTCCGAACCTGAACGCATCCAACGTCTGTGGGACATCACTAACTATGCCTTGAAGAAGTTCCGCGATGCAGGCTTCGAAATCGGTGAGACAGAATCTCCTATCATTCCTCTCTATGTGCGTGATACAGAGAAGACATTTATAGTAACGAAGCTGGCTTTTGACGAAGGTATCTTCATCAACCCCGTTATTCCACCTGCATGTGCTCCACAAGATACACTGGTGCGTGTAGCGTTGATGGCTACCCATACGGTCGAACAAGTGGATTATGCTGTAGAAAAATTGACTAAATGTTTCAAGGAATTGGGTATCATCAAGTAAACTTGATTTAAACAGATATTCGGAAAACCGTTTAATAATGATTAGGCGGTTTTTTTTATAGACAAAGCGAAGTAGGATTAAAATTAAATCGTAAAGTACATGAAAAAGAACTTCTTCATCATTACTGCTGTAGTATGCGGAATGAGTTGTACCACCACTGCCTATGCGCAGTTCAAAATCGGTGGAAAGAAAATCAATGTGACCAAAGTTGTCCAAGCCGGTACAGATGCCGTCAAGGCCATTTCATTGTCCGATGCTGACATTGCAGCGATGAGCAAGGAATATATGGAATGGATGGATACGCACAATCCGCTGACAAAGCCCGATACGGATTACGGCAAGCGTCTGGAGAAGCTGACCGGAAATATCAAGGAAGTGGACGGCTTGAAGGTGAACTTCGGTGTTTATGAAGTAATAGATGTGAATGCCTTTGCGTGCGGTGATGGTAGTGTACGCATCTGTGCCGGACTGATGGACATCATGACGGATGATGAAGTGATGGCAGTTGTCGGCCACGAGATAGGTCACGTCATCCATACGGATTCCAAAGATGCGATGAAGAATGCTTACCTTCGTTCGGCTGTGAAGAATGCTGCCGGTGCGGCAAGTTCTACGGTATCCAAATTGAGTGATTCTGAACTGGGTGCCATGGCCGAGGCATTGGCAGGGGCTCAATACTCCCAGAAGCAGGAGACGGAAGCGGATGATTACGGCTTTGAATTCTGCATCAAGAATAATCTCGATCCGTATGCCATGTACAATGCTTTGAACAAATTGCTTGAACTTTCAGCGGAAGCACCGAAGGAATCCAAGTTCCAGAAGATGTTCTCTTCTCATCCGGATACAGCCAAGCGCGTGGCACGTGCCAAGGAGAAAGCGGATGAATATATGAAGGATAAGAAATAACTATCCGTTGCTTACTATGATGAAGTGGGATCAGAGGTTTCTCTGAATCCCACTTTTTTTGTGCCGAGACTATGATATGGGCTTCTGAGGGAGCTAATGGGATAGTTCGTTAGTTCACAGTGCTGAACACTTTGTTTTAGCTATAGAAAACAAAGTGTTTTTCTATTTGAAACACACTGTTCGGTTAAGGGAAACACTTTGTTCTGTTTGGTAAAACTTCTTTTATTTACTTATTTGCTTTTAAATTAGAATAATTTTAGTATGTTTGCCACATTATTTATGAAAAACATGACTTTTGTATGAAAAAGCAAGACTTCCTCTTTATTTTTGTTCTGGTGATAATATTCCTGCCATTCTTTGTGAGTGAATCCATCTACAATTGGTATAAGTCTTTCAACGCTGCACATGGCATGGTAATGAGTTTCGTTAAATTCGGAATTCTTGCTACACTGGGTGAGATGCTGGGACTTCGTATCAGTGCCGGAGTCTATAACCGAAAAGGATTTGGCGTACTGCCGCGTGCCGTAGTGTGGGGACTGCTGGGAATGGGTATCAATGCGGCCATGATAATCTTCTCCAAAGGTGTGCCGCAATTCATGGAATATATGGGAATGGCAAATGCCGCCGCCATTATAAACGGAGAATTCTGCCTGGACAAATTATGGATAGCCTTCGCCATTTCAGTTGCTATGAATACCATTTTCGCTCCGGTATTCATGACATTCCATAAGATTACGGATACGCATATCCTGGATTGTGGCGGTTCGCCTCGCAGCCTCCT
>ENA-OPEK01000562-OPEK01000562.1-human-gut-metagenome-genome-assembly--contig:-NODE-562-length-9226-cov-2.981245_pt1 | contig 9226 bp, 8 predicted proteins | sample MGYA00241636_ERZ501535 | MGnify/ENA primary metagenome ERZ501535 (study PRJEB25962, sample SAMEA2042425) | human gut metagenome | biome: human gut; feature: human-associated habitat; material: faeces...
TTTTCGGCCCATGCGGCCATGCGTTTGGGCAGGTAGCCCAGACGCACACCCTTGAGCACGGCGTAAGCGAACAGGGCGGTGCCGCTGGTCTCGAGGTAGTTGCCCTCGACGCCGGGGTGGTCCATCACCTGCCAGAACATGCCGGTCTCCTCGTCCTGGAATTTGTGCACATCCTCAATGGTCTGCTTGAGCATTGCCATGATGCCGCGGTACTCGTTGTACAGCTGCTCGTCCATGCGCTCCAGCACGTCCACCATCGCCACAAGGAACCAGCCCATGGCGCGCAGCCAGAAGTTGGCGCTGCAGCCGGTGACGGGGTCGGCCCAGTACATCTGGCGGCTCTCGTCGTAGCCGTGGTAGTACAGGCCGGTCTTCTCGTCCCGCATATGCTTTTTGATGTTCATGAACTGCTTGTAGCTGTCGATGCAGCCCTGCATCTTGTTAAAGCGGGTCTCGTACTCCATGTAGAAGGGCTGTGCCATATAGGTGCCGTCCAGCCACACCTGCCACGGGTAGATGTCCTTGTGCCAGAAGTTGCCCTCCTTGGTGCGGGGCTGGGTGAGCAGCTGGCTGCGGATGGTGTCGATGGCCTTGCGGTACTTCTCGTCGCCGAAGATGTCGTAGAGGATGAACAGGTTTTTGCCCTGATTCACGTTGTCAAGGTTGTACTCCTTCGGGTCGTAGGTCTTGATGGAGCCGTCTTCCTGCACGAACCAGTCGATGAAATCCCTGGAAAATTTCAGGTACTTCTCGTCGCCGGTAGTCTTATACAGGCTCAGGCAGGCGGTGATCATGCAGCCGTCGATGTAGTTCCACTTGTTGGGCTTGCCGCTGCGGACCTTCTCGATGTTCCACATGGGTGCTTCGGCGCTGGAATTGGCGATCAGATAGTCCACGTAATCGCCCAGCATGGCAAGAATTTCTTCATGGGTCATGGTATCAGTCCTCCTCAAAATGGCCGACGTTGGCAAAGCGCAGGCGCTCGCCCTCGTAGCCCTCGATCTTGACGTTGTGCAGCTTGATATTCTTGACGTTCTCGGCGTAGATGGCCAGCTTCTTGACCAGCGGGCGCAACATAGTCAGGGTCCCTTCTTTTGTTAACGAAAAAACGTGCAACAACCTTGAAATCACTTTTAAACATTTCAAGCTGTTCATCCGTCAGCCATGCGATCTCAAAAACCTCCATTTTGTAGTCATTGACATATGGATCAAGTTCTTTTGGGATATTCATCAATGACTTGATATTTCTCTCCTTGCACCAGTGCTTTTCACCAAAATACAATACAATGGTAACAACTGGAGCAATTGAAGCTGCATTCGCCTGCAGCTGGCTTTTGTAGCTTGCACCGTCATATCCAATCAGACGGAACGGCATTTTCTTTTCTACTGCCGTCTGGTTCTCAATGCCTATGATAGCAAGCTGCACATTGTACCTTTTCCACTTTTTTGCAACATCACGCTCCTGTTCATGCAACTTAGCATCCTCTCCCTTATACTGGGAATGTACGGATATGCTCTCAAGTGCTGACGGCTCGATCAGTTCCTGACCGTGAAATAAAAGAACGTTTACGATATCGGAAAATACATCATTGTAATCTTCCAGAATCTTTTCTGACATGTCTTTTTCTCCCATGTCCACTATACCTCTCTTTCCCTGCTTATGCAGTTTTTGTTATATATAAGCAGGGAAATAGTGGTTATCCCTGTTACATATCAGGGATAACCCTATATCCCGCAGAAAAACAACCACGGTAAAAATAAAAAATCATACATCCGGAAGGACGTAAAAAACAAAATAATATATTTACCTATATTATAACAAATTTTGATAAATATACAACAAATTTCAGAGGCAATGGCTTTATCATAATATTCCATTGCATTTCCTGTTCCATAACCATTGAATTTTTTGTAAAATTATGTAAAATATATCAAAAAGTGACAGGAGGTAATAGAAGTTGTTTTGGGACGTTGATAAGATCCGGCACATCCGGGAAGAAAAACATATAACAAGAGAAAGGCTAGCAACTATGACAGGTATACCAATACAGACTTTGGCAGATTGGGAACAGCACAGACATTCTCCGGTCAGGGTTAATGATCTGCAGAATATCGCAATTGCTCTTGATTGCTATTTGGATGATTTTGTTGTTGACGGAAAACACATCTAATTTGGGTTACGAAAATCCCTGGGTCTCATCAAACCCAGGGATTTTTACCTTATTAACTATATCTATCTAAAGAACTCGACACCTCCATCTGTAAAGAGATAGGTAAGAGCCCCATGGAACCATTTTACATTATCAGGGTCAGAGTAATCCGGATTCATAAAATACAATGCGCCTATGCTTCGATCAGCTCCATTTTTTGTAAAATTGCCTGATTCATCTGATCATAAGAATCCCAATACTCTTTTTTTATTTTAATTCCGGTATAGATAAACAATTTCTGAATCATTTGCATAATTTTATCAGCAGAAAATCCCGTTCTATTTTTTATCGTTATCTCAGTTACCGAAACAATATCATGCGCAGCTGTATTTCTTATTTTTTCTTCCGTCAGTCGCAAATTACAAATGAGTTCCTTCAACTGTGCATCTGTTGAAAAATACTCAATTAACGCTTTGATATGAATCGAATAAACATCACCGTTCTGATTGAAACTGCCAGAAAAAGCCTCATTTAACACCTTTTCAATCTCTGTCCCGCGCAATTTTTCCATATCCCACCGACGCAGCTTTGTACCATCTCTTTTCGTAATCCATTTACAGTAATTATTAATATCGATTTTGCACTGTACCTTTAACACAAGCTCAAATAAATCCACCAAAATCGGTGTAATTGCACGAATAAAATCTACATACTCACCATTTTTTAGTTTAATCTGCATTCCAAGCGCATATTCAAATAGCATTCTCTCCGAGGATGCTTTCACCGGAATACAATCAAATTCCAGTTTTTTTGCCAGTTTATCTACTTCCGAAATATCCAGCAACAACCGTTTTTCTGCCATTTCAAGATAGCCTCTGTATTTTTTGGTATCCTGTTTGCCCATCGTATCAGCAACCGTCAATGCTGCCCTGTAATCATAGGATAGGATATGTTTTTTTATCACTTCTTCTTTTTTCAGTTTCTGCAAGCTTGGACAGGCAATTTCACTGCAGCGATTGTCTGCTCCTGGTTGATTGTCTTCATCCAGTTCCCACAACGTAAACACATCATAATCTTTATAATGATGCTCATTGATTCTTCGTTCTGGTGTTGCAACCTGTATCAATTTTGCCGGGTATTCTTCCATCGTCTGTAATACCAGAAGTCCGCTTTTCATTGCGGGTGTTCCAGACGATACATTCAAAAGTAATTCATCGGTTTCATCCATCGTCCCATAGATTCCATGAATAATTTTTTGAAAATCTTCATAATAAAAATCAAACTCATGAACATTAGTCAATTCTCTCCGTTCAATAATTTCACACTCCATTTTACGGTTTTGCAGTTCACAAAGTTTGTTTAAACAATAACGATACCGATCATCTTTCTCTTGATTTACCAGCATTTCTTTTGACATATACATAATCACTTTATCCGGCTGATAATGTCTGCAAATATGCAAAATCGCACCGTCAAAGCAGTTAGTTGCAGATATTGGATCAGTTCCTCCAACCGGAGTAAATAAAATTTTCTGATGCATTACATTTCTCCTTAAATTTAACCTGTCGTGACTTCTATTATATAATAATTACTTCTTCATCTGCAATTGCAGGACTTACCCCAAACAAATTCACTTCTCCGCTTCCGCGAATTTTATAGACACGCACACTGTCCAGTTCTTTATCAATCATTCTTGGAATTTCATCTATTAACTTACGATACAGACTCTCAGTAATCATTGCCTCAAATGCTGATTTCTGTACCCTGAATCCATATCCATTCAGTTTTTTTGCAAAGGCAAGCCTCTTTTTATCATCTACAATATCATAAATGATAAGAACATATAATTTTTTAACGCTCTGCGTTTCCTCTGTATTCCAAAAATAATTTTCCATCGGCCACTCCTATCGGATCATCACAGGCATATACTGCTGCACATCCCTGCTCTCAATTGCATGAATAAACTGGTTTATCTGCAAATCCATCGCTTTTCTAAAACTCACACTATAATCAACATATGACAAATACCTGTTTTCCGTCCGAAATTTGTTTTCCAGTTTTTGCACATATTTTTTAAATCCCTCTTTTTCCAGAAAAACTCCCGGCTCCTCTGTTCCCGAATAAAAATCCTCCCGCACGAGTTCATGTCCGTTGAGCATACTCAGTGCTACAGAATCAATCAGTACTGCCCTCCATTCTTCCATTAAGTCACTCGCAAGTGTCGGATGTTTTTCCCTGTCACTGTGCATGATTCCAAAATATGGATTCAGCCCCTTTCCTTCAATTTTCCCATATAGTTCATTTAGTATAATCGAATATCCAAGACTGATCAAAGAATTAAATGGATCGCGCGGCGGTCTTCTGTTTCTTCCGGTAAAAGCAAATGCCGGATCTATTAATTTTCCCAGTTCCCCAAAATAAATTTTGGCGGCGGTTCCTTCAAATCCCATCACTTGTTCAATGCTCTGTGCCATATCGAGTTTCTGGTACATATTCTGCATTTCAATCACTGCACGCTGAATATCCGCTTCCTGATTTCTCGCATATCTTCGCAAAATCACGATTTGATTGCGAATTTTTGCATTGATAATACGTTTGGAAAAATCCAGCTTAAATTGCTCATCCTCCGTCACTGCTGCCTGCAAACGTTGCCTTTGAACATTAACATGATTAGTAGAAATCAGTCTTCCAAAATAAGCACCCTTCGTAGAATAAAACAAAATATTTACGCCACGTTTCAGACATTCCGTTATACATTGTGTAGTAATTTGTATTTTTCCAAATATCTCAATTACTTCCAAGGTCTCTGCCGGTATGCTTTTTACCATTCCATCTTTGTACTTTACCTGAAAGCGATTTTCGGTAATTCCGATTGTTGCCCCTTGTTCACATACATATAAATAGCTCATTTTTCACACCCCTTCCCCATTTTAAATTTATACCTGTCCCCTTTTTCGGGGTTTCTATTTTTCAATTTCTTGTCGTTGCTCCTACTTTCAATCTCGAGTTATCATTTCCGTCCCCTTCCCGGGGATCTTATTTCTCAATCCTGTCCTTTACATGCCTAATCTTAACTGGATTCCAAAGCCGAATTGCGGTGCAAAACCAAATCCGACTTTGGAATAAACTTCTTTCGCCTTAAAAAAGCCAAAACTCCAGTATTTTCAGGCATCGGCGCAAAATTAAGTTCTATCTCTTTGGAAACTATCCTCATTATATCAATCTTTTCGATATAAATCTATCAATTTTCTTCATACGAAATTTGTCCAATTCCCATATCATATAATTTTCCCTGATACGTCGTACACTTACAAACATGTGGCGCGATCTTCCATCCGATATCTTTCTGATGTTTATGCACACTGTATTGGCGTCCCAATGTATTTTTAAACACCTGATCTATCACCATTACCGCATCCTCACCAAACAGTGCATACAAAACCGTCTTGGAAAGGAATCCACAGCCTCCTCCCAAAAATACAGCATGTCCCGCTGTAACGGTGCGGTGAAACCGGCTGTAAAAATACTGATTGCAAACCTGTTGAAATACCTCTGCGGCTTCTAATAAATCATTGATATCATAAGGACATAACTGCGTATCAATAGAAAGAGGAAAACAGATTTCTGTTCCCGGAATCAAAGACTCCCGCAAAAGCGGCAATGGCTTTTGTTTTCCATCCAATGTATAATCAATTTTCTGGCTCAACGTCAACTGATCGGTAGAGATTGACTCACTATCTCCCACATGAAGTCCTGCCAGACAATCATTGACTGCACTTGATAATTTCTTTTCATCTCTGGAAAGCGTATACAAAATCTGCTGCTCCAATTTTTGGTTTTCCCGCGACAAATAATCCTTCCTCTTGGCTTTCCGTGGTGCACTCATTTGGATTTCCTGACAGATCTGCCAGAATGCCTCCGGCTTTTTTTGAATTTCCCAGACCAAAAGCGCAGTACGAAACATTCCTTTCACACTGCTTCCGGGTACATAAGGCAATCCATATGCATCTTTTACAAATGCATCAATCTCTTTTGGACGCGATGTACGATCGACAAAAGCCTCCCCTGCGTCCATTTCATAGAGCTTCCATGCTTCGTAATCTGCTTCCCGAAGTTTCTTTTGAGCAAGCCATGTAGACAATGGCATCTCTCCATTTCTACTGTCCATCAAAAAAGAAGTAAATTCTTTCTCCCATCCACGTGCACAGACATCTTCGTACATTTTTTCCACATTCGGAATAATAACACGATGATTCCATGGCATATATATGTATTCTTTTTTCTTTATTTTCTCACCCGAACCAATATGGATAGGCGAAAGCACACGAATTTTTACCCGATAATGTTTCAAAAACTGCTGCATACTCACACCCCCAAAAATAATGCCTTTGCATAACGATATACGGCATGTCGGCCACCATCCGACACATCATAGATATCTCCTGCAAAACGATTGACAAAACATGACCCCGGTGAGAATACATACAAATCTTTTTTCTTCCTCCATTCCGGCGCATAACTGGAAGATGCCACAAACCCAGATCTTTTTTCCAACAAATACGCAGCTCCTTCCAATGCCTGTTCCAATTCCTGCTCCATTGGTAATGCCGTGGAAATCAATATATTTTTGGATGATTTTTTCTGCAATCTTTTCTCCAGTTCTTCCGAAGGTTTTCCCCTTCGAAATTCAAATTTTCCCATACCACTGGATTTTTTTCCTCCAATTCCGGTATAAGACAATGACTCTAACAGTCCCTCTGCCAACGAAAGTTCTTCTTCTGATGCATATGCAACAATCAGATATAATCCGCATCCCTGCGCATAATAAAAGGTTCCCACCCGAAACGGCAACGTATCTTCCTCTTTCCTTACATACGCCATCGTCTGCTGCCGCAGTTGTCCATAGTTTTTCATTACATCCGCTTTGAAATTGATACTCCCTTTTAAAAATTCATCCAGTTGTTCTACCGGAAGATACTTTAATTTTTTATACGCTTTCTTTTGCTCGGATTCTCCCTGCCGGCCGGATGTAACATAGATCATTGGTTTCGGAATCATATACTGCTGCCCCATATACGGCAATGCATCCGAAAAAAGCAGTGTTCCTGCTTTTACCGCGTCATAAAATTTCTGATCTATTCCAAGCTTTAATGCTTCTATATACATCGCAGAAAAAATCTGGTCTGCATGAAATGTATAAGTACATTCATCCAATGCGCCTGTTCCAAAATGTACTCCGGTTTGAAACTCTAATTTATAGATAGTATATTTCATACAATCATCCTTCCAATATTGCGCGACACTGTTCCATTACAGAATCATCTACCTCACCAATGACCGGCACCGCATCCAAATCTAAAAACCGGATGCGTCCGTATCCTCTTGAGCCGCTTCCTCCAAGGTAATCGTATTCCAAAAGACGAAATCCCTCTTTTAAAATTTTAAAATCCTGTAACAAAGTATCTACATCTATATCATTGGAAAATTCATATATAAGCTGCATCGGAAACTGTGCGCCACGGACAACGCGTTCAATTTGTCTTGGCTTTGCCACAGCTGTTGTTCTGGATATAGAATTTTCAAACTTCACCTCTGTCGCACCAGTCAAACCCAGATTCTTTAACTCCTCAAGATTAGACAAAAACATATCCGAAAATAAAATCCGGCTTTCTTTATGGTCTTTCGCACTTCCAAATAAATCTGTCAGGCATTTTGCATCATCATCTGCTGTTGCTTTCCAAACCGTATTATACTGTTTTGCAAGCAATGCTCTCATTTTTCCCTTTAAGCTGCTTCCAGGAATCATTGGCTGTTTTGAGCGTGTATCCATGATCACCGGCGAATCCACAGCACCAATCGCAGAAAACGCGCTGGAACCACCGATATGAAGTCCTGTTACAATTTCTATTGTTCCACTAATTTCAATCTTTGCAAACATTTTCTTTCCTCCTATTCATCGTGACCACCGTAAAATTTACGATACGCAACCAATGCCTCCATATAACGGCTAAATAACAGATACTGCGTCCGGCTGTTTCCGATTTCCTCCAAATGCTCCAAAAGTGATGCTTTTTCTACCAGCTCCTTCACCTTTGGCTCTCGTCCCGCCTCATATACAAACCGGATTTTCATATATTGAATCCGTCCAACGATTTCTGTAGACAATTTTTCTGACGTACAGACAATGACATCATTGTAAATAGCTGCTGTCATTGCCAAAAGATTTCGGATTTTTGAAGTTGTAACCGGAGCAACAGTTCTCCCCCTCCGATCTTTTTTCCCACAAATTTCTTTGATAGCCTTTTCTGCAGTCTCTACATAATTTTCTTCTGTTAATTTCATATCTACCTATCCTCCTCTTTGCGATTTAAGTATACATATAGATAAATAGCTGTAAGTAATTCTTTCCGATCCTTTGGATTCTGGCTCCACAAATACATTTTTTCAGAGAATTTCTGATACGCATTTTTTACTTCCGTCGAGCTCTCCCTCTCTGGTTCCATCCTCGATAACAGATACACATACCTTGCAATATTGATTTTGGTATCATAATCTCTCAGAAGCTCCGTCAGATGGTACAAAAAGGCCATTCCCCGTTCTTCGTTATTTCCAAAATATTCCTGCAATGCTCCGATTTTTTCTGCCACAACCTGTTCTAAAAATTCCGGCCACGGATAACAGTGATCTTTATTCCAGATGGTAATTGCGTTTTTTGTGTCACATGCTTTGGAACAATCCTCCAAAAACTGTGTCTCCTGCGCTATCACATGGATTGGATAAGAATCCTGATATACCCCGATTCCACCAGAAATCGTAAGTGTTCCCAGCGTAAAAGTCTCCAGTGCTTTTCTTAAATCCATAAATGCCGCAATCACTTCATTCCATGCTCCTGCCAGGAAAACATCATCTCCTCCGGAGTATACAATCACAACATTTCTTGGACCGCTTTCTGCAAAAACACTTTCTGTCCCCTGCGCAAGAATTTTGTTGATATATCCCTTGAAAAACAAAGATAACTGTCTGGATAAGGCTGCCGTACGTGACAACGTTACATAACGCTCATCTTCCCCACGTCT
>ENA-OPEK01000565-OPEK01000565.1-human-gut-metagenome-genome-assembly--contig:-NODE-565-length-9173-cov-1.599474_pt1 | contig 9173 bp, 9 predicted proteins | sample MGYA00241636_ERZ501535 | MGnify/ENA primary metagenome ERZ501535 (study PRJEB25962, sample SAMEA2042425) | human gut metagenome | biome: human gut; feature: human-associated habitat; material: faeces...
GGTAGCAGCTATAGTATTGGTTAGAGTAAGGCCAGAAGTTACATCGGTCATTACATCTGGAACTTTATCGAACTGGTTTGCCGGTATATTACCGTTTGCACCATAGGTCAGATAATACTGTCCCTTAATGAGTGAGCCTATAGTTGGTTTTCTACCGAACTGACCATCACCGAATACCAGATACGGAGTGAGAGTAGTATCGAGTTCTACCTTGTATACCTTATCACCTGGACCTGAATAAGCAAAGGTATCTACCAGAGTCCAGGCCTCTCCACCAATGGTAAGTACCATAGAACCCTCTACATACTTCTTATCCGTAGGTAAGTCTCCCAAAGTTATGATAATATCATGAGAGGTATAAGTACCCAGTTCTACTTCTTCCACGGCCTCTTTCTGAGCTACCGGTACTTTATAAGTATATGTACCCCTTTCAATAGTTACATTGCGAGTAGTTATCCACTGTTTACCATCCTTTGAATTGAATATAGTGTTCTGGGGTACTTGTATATCTACCGGGAAAGGACTCCCGTCTTGCATATATACTGTTAAGTCTACTGAAGATGGGATAGCTGATTTTATGTGGTAATCTACCAGCTTAGCATGCTTGTACAATGACGAGTACCTTCGGCAGGTTGGAAGGAAAGCTTCTCTTGCCATGCCATCAATGTAGTAGTGTATCACCTCAGCAATACCTGCAAAGATTGAGAGTGTAAGTATGAATATATTACCTTCACTCATATCCGTTATCTCTGGAACCCTTTCATTCAGAGATTGAATTAGTTTGGCTTTTATGTCATTATATGACCTCTGAAAGGGAGTGAGCCAGGGGTTGCTAGTAGACATTTGTTGTGGAATTATTTAAGTTATACTGAAAGTTTAACTCTTCTACCCTCCGAGAGTTCTGCACCTTGAAGTATATAAGGAGTCTTATGGATTCCTTAGTGGGTTTCAGAGCAAATACCTTTAATGCCGTTATCCTTGGTTCCCAGGCTGCTATACCATCCTTCACGAAATTTTTAATCATGAGGTTGAGAGCACTTGTGTTAGGTTCTTCCAAACATTCCCAGGTTCGAGAACCAAAGTCCTCTTGTCTGAACCTTTGACCTATTTGATAGGTTAGGATAGCTGTGAGGTTCTGCTTTATTAAAGCAACATCTCCTCTGAGTATGTACCATCCTATCTTTGGTACTACTCTTCCGTCTGGCAGCTGTACTGATTCTGGTTTCCCATCGCTCCCGACTGCTTGTTCAAGCTTTATAGGGAAATAGGCACCACTACCAATAGTGTTGAGTTGATTATAGTTTGCCATTAGTTAGGTTGTTTAATTGTTTCGCTTTCAATATCCTCCACCTTAGTCTCTTCTAGTTTAGAACCAGCCCAAGATGCAGCAGCAGTTTTCAAAGCAGCACCACCATCTTGAGGTTTAGGTACCCAGTTAGTAAATGTCTGCTTTATTTTATTTAGGTCTTGCTCAATTTTATTTAACCTTTCCACTACTGAATTGGATTCAGGAATACCAACTTCTCCCCCCTGCATTATAATGTTATTCGCATCGACGTTTATGTTACCGTCTAGAGACTTAACAATTATATCTTGTTGGATTATTGCAGTTAATACTCCCGATTCACTTTCATCCAGTATAATCCTATTGCCTTTGGGTGTAATAAACCCAAGTACATGGGGTTTGTCTAAGTCAGGAGGCATCTCTCCGATTGCCCAGCCATGATAAGACCAGAGGGGGTGTCTTGGGTCTCCATTTTCAAATTCTACATATACTATAGAACCTTCACGAGGAGATAACCATTTGAATCCAGAACCAGGACCTCCTTGTTGATGCTTAGGATAGGCCCATACTTCTACACCTCTTAGTATACTCGGGAGATGTACACATACCTTGTTTTGAGAGTCAGGGTCATTAGAAGTTATTACTATACCTCGATAGGTAGAATAGAATCTTCCAATGGCCTCTATACCTCTTTGTTGAATTATTTCGTATAAGGTCATTATTCTCTTGGGCTTATGTTCCTACCTACTTGAAAGTCAATTCTTGAATCTACCTCTACTTTATAATCAGCAGGGTTGTCGGGGTTCTGACGTACCACAATTTGACGACCAGCTCTTTGAGGATTCTCCTTGTCCTCTTCTGTCCAAGTTGAAGCTCGGTATCTAGCCACCTCAGCCTTAATCTTACTTGGTATTTTCCAAGCACCCGTAGTATAAGACTCTTCAGCTATGTCATGAGCTTTTTGGAATACTTCCTGAGTATTGACAGAAGTAGATATTCGATTCAGTATAGAGTTACGTGACTTCTTCTCAAAAGTAACCTCAGTGAAATATCCCCCGGTATCAAAGCTATGTTCAACCTCTTTTGCATACCAGTCACCAGAGTACTTTTTACCGACATTCTTTATCTCAATGATTTGAGAAGACTTCATATCGGGGTTACCAACGAACTTGGCTTTTGCTTTAATTTGACTATTCACCGATTCGATGATGTCATTAGACATGAAGCTTCCCATGGTTGTGAATAAAGGGTCAGCTACTACTCGTACACCTGGTACTTGTATTTCTAATTCCATTTCGGCTAATACCTTAGAACGGTCTGAACCGGGATGGTCATAAGGATAATCTCCGTAAGGTCTCTCCTGAGAAGACCCCTGGATGACCAAGCTTACATCGGTTCTCTTCTTCAAAGCATTGTAACCTTGTCTCCATCGATTTTGCCACTGAGCTGTGCTACTGTTAGGAGCATAATCTATGGGATTCAGCTTTACCAACACCTTTCTCCGAATGACAAAGTTAGATACCTCATCTGGTGGTGGTGGAAGACTTACATCAGTTTTACCTGAACGTATTGCATCTTCGAACCCCTTAAGTCCATCTTGATACTTTTTCCACTCGGCTTCTATCTGAGAATTGTAAGCTTTAACTTCATCCTCAGTTAATGAGGGATTTGAAGCTATCTTCTGTTTAGCATCAGTTACAGAGTTATATACTGGAGGCTTTTTAGAAGAATTGTTTACCTGACGACATGTAGAGGTACTTGGTATTATAGCCCTTTCGAACTTTGCCATTCGAGTAACATCTCTTGGCTCCATAAGTATCTCAGGCTTATTCCTTCTTACATAGGCGTCTGGCTTACATGGGTCATCATTGGTAGGTATACATTGAACTACCTCTGTTTCCACAGTTTTAGTATCAGGGTCTATACTTGAAGCTTTACCAGCTTCTATACTTTGTACGTATTTAGTTTGAACCCTGAACTCTAACAGTTCTCCAGTTCCACCAGCATAGGTATATGCAAATACCGTTTTACCTGACTGCTTTCCATTGTGTATCTCTATCTTGTTATCACGAGTGTCTACAAAGTTAGGACCTCCTGGCATAGCCTTAACTATACCCACTAACTGAGAGTATTTGTTTAAGAATGTAGCCGAACCTGCAATTACAGTACCTTCTGCAAATGTGGCCGGTATCATCTTTAACTTATATCTATCAGGGTCCTGAGCAGGTTTATAAAGGTTCTCTGGAGTCAATTCAAGTATTTTTACTCCTACTAACCCATCATCTATCTCCTCAGAGTTTTGTATTTTTGTATAACAAGGTAAGCAAGGCTTACTTTTCTCTTTGCTCTGTTTTGCCATCACATGGTTGATTATCGGTTATTACCAGAGCTGTACCAGCTTTCTGAGAGTAATCCGTTACAATTAAAGGCATCTTACCCAAGGCTAATTCCTTGAATACCTCCAAGTACTCGGTTTTATTACCCACAAATTTTGAAGGTTCGGCTTCCAAGAACATCTTTGCATCAGCAAATTCTATGGTAAACTTTACTCCCTCTGGTGTAAACTCTATCTGATGACTCTTTATGTTGACCAATCTTACAGGACCGGATTTGAAAGAGCTGTCACTGAATATCCATCCCCACTGTATCTTCAAGGGCATCTTGAATTGTAAAGAGGGATGGTCCACTATTCCTACAAAGTCAGTTACTATAGTAAACTTACCTTTGTCTCCTTTACCTTCTGTGTACTTGTAGTTGAAGTTCTCGACTTCCATACCGATGGGAATGCCATTGAACTCGTCCATAATAGGAGAGCCAGCTCCATCGAATATGGCAAGGTATGGAGTACCATTACCGTTTACGAGAATGGGTTTACTATCCTCCATAATTCGGTATGATTAACTCCATATCCTCATGAACATCTTCGAAAGGATTGAGAATATCATTGGCATCCGCAATTACTCCCCACATTCCAGAATCTCCATAGTATTTGAAGGCGATGTTTTGGATTGTTTCTCCTTCAAGTACCGAATGAATTATATGGTCTGAAGATATTGCAGATATATTCCTTTCCAAAGATACATCCCCGTCTGGGAACTTTATTACATAACTGTCCTCATAGGGACTTGTTCCTGGGATAGTAACCATAAGTATTTAATTTTGTGTGCCTACTCTCTCCGTATCGGAGTTTTCTAGAGAATTTACTTCCCCACCATCATAGATTACTCCAGGCGTATACTGCAACTTACTAGCAGGGATTATTTCTTCCCAAGTTCGATTGTTTTTAGTTACCCTTTTGAAGGTGAGTGTTTGGGTTGCACAATTAGGTAGTAGCTTAAGGTCAAAAGGTTGACTTACAGTACTTGCAATCCTCTGACCAGTCTCTGGGTCATTATCATACCTTTTCCTCATACGAGCTGCATTTTGAAAATGAGTTAATTCATATGGAGCTGAAGCTAGTATGAAAAGGTCGTCTTCAAATAATCCAGAATTACCCCACTGAATTCTTAGGGTAGGGGGTGATGCAGAATAACCGTCAGCTCTTGCCCAGGATTCGAGCAATCTACATTTATTCACCACATCGTCTCTGTGTTCAGCATCTACTGAATACCAAGAGATGTCGAATGTTATTGTATCTTCTCCTCCAGTGTAGAAATAAAAGGGGTTATTACGTCCCATGGATTTAACTGCAGCCCAAGTAGCATTAGGTTCTACTCGTAATCTGTCAGGCCTGTTTTGAATCACTAAACTTACAGCGGGTGATACATTCAGGTTAGCAATAACAATGTCGTTCTTTATCAGTTCAGAAGTCAACTTGTTTGCTACAGTATAATCTATGGACTTAGCCTTCAAAATCTGTTCAGGAGAAACCCCAGCTGTTTCAGCAGCTATACGATTCTGAGTCCAAGGGTCCTGAGCCTGAGCTAAAGAGAACGAACCCTTTCGGGCTACATGCAGATTCTTTGCGTCATAGGCTTTACCCATCTTATTGGGTTCTGCCTTAGCCATTGGAGAAGTAGCCCTGTTTATGAGTATCAGGGCTCTCCATACTTTATTGAGAGGAGATTGGAATATCCTCCCTTGCTCAAGGTCAACTACTTCTTGAGCTACTTTTCCTAAAGGTTTTCCTATGAGCGATGCCATGATTTATTAGTTTACTCCAGCAGCTACATTTATCTCTGAATCTCTTTCACCAAGGTACTCTTCCAGGAACTTCTTACCATCCATATTGATAGTTAAGTGAGTACCTCTATTTTCCCGATTGTTGAGCTTATCAGTATAAACTCCGAGCATCTGTACTAACCACCGTATCTCTTGGATAGTTAACATTTGGAGATTATCCTTTTGTTTATAACCCTCTCGGCTGGCTTTGATAGCAGATGCCAGGTCATTTGTAGCCCTGGTATTTTCATCTTGAGCAGACTTGTTACCTTTAATAGCACTGTATATCATGGGCCCAAATATGGATATACCAGTAATAGCTAACCCAAGTGGACCTCCGAATAACCCGAGTAATCTAGAACCAAATCCCAGTATGCCTCTACCCACAGAAGCCAAAGCTCCTCGGGATGCCGCACCTGCTGCTGCCCCTGCAGCGGTACCCATTAAACCCCGAGTCATCTGACCCGCATTAGTAGTAGTAACCATTGCAGCAGGTACTGGAGTCCATCCAGAAGCTCCTCTACCAGTTTGGGCATAGTATCTACCATTGGCTCCCATTTTTGCTGGAATATTACCATTATAGAAATAACCGGGTAATCCAGCCATACCTGCAATGATAGTCGCACTTGCTCCAATACCAGCTTTCCTTTGAGCTATGATGGCTCTCTCCATGTTTAAATAACCCTGAGCAGACATAGTGGCTTGAGACCAGCCGCCCATCATTAACCTTATCATGGTTTTGAAGGATACTTGAGAGTCACCATTCAGTAATAACCAACGTGCTCTCAGTCCCATCCAAATAGAACCTATCTTTAAACCAACTGCAGCTATAGCAGCAAATCCCGCTATCCATGGACCAAATGGAGTTGCCATTAGGTCACGAAGCTGAGATATGGCCCAACCGAGCATATCCAGAAATCCCATTATAATAGGATTCTTACCCAGGGCTTCACTGAAAGTAGTCATAAGGTTCTCGGCAGCAGATTGGATAATATCAATTTTACCTGCAAGGGTTTCCATTCGTTTCCCTACTACCTCTTCAGCAAATCCCGCAGAATTGTTTTGTATCTTATTTAACAGGTCAAAGTAACCTTCAGTATCACGCATGATTGCAACTGCAGCACGCATACCACGTACACCGAAGATACTCTTGAATACAGCATTCTGGTCTATAGTAGACAATCCTTGAGTAGCTTCTTCTATTTTACCTAAGATTATGGCAAAATCTTGAAGGTCTCCATTGGCATCTACAAAATCCTGTTTACTCAGTCCTAATCTAGCTAAAGCCTTAGCTCCCTTAAAGTTAGGATTGGTTAATGACTGAGTCAGGTAGTCTGCCATATTTCTTATAGAAGTACCTGCCATAGAACCCTGAATACCTGCATTACCCAGAGTACCTATCATGGCAGCTACTTGTGGTAACTGCTGTCTCAGAGTTACCATGGATGCAGCTGAGTATTTTATAGATTCAGCTAAGTCTGCCATGGATACATTTGATGACATAGTCGCCTTAGTAAGCTGGTCTCCAACTACATTAACTGCATTTTGACCCTCTAATTTGAAGGTCCTCATGATATTGGTCAGTAAGTCAGCTGTGCCTCCTTTACCTCCCAACTCCATGCCCGTGGCATTAGCCATCATGGCTGCACCAGATATCATTTGCTGAATCTGGTTTGCATCATTACCTGCCATTGCCAAGTATTTCATACCTGAAGCTATATCCCTTGACATGAACATGGTCCTTAAACCTAATGTCTGGGCAGTTTCGGATAACCCAGACATTTGATTTTCGGTAGCTCCAGATATAGCTCCCACTGAAGTCATCATGTCTATGAAATCAGCTCCGGTTTCTATAGTAGTGGTTAATGTTGATACTATCGAACTGGCCACACCACTGGCTATATTAGCGTACGACTGAACTGCGGTTAAGTTAGCCTGTACAGCATTCTTAGCATCCCTATGTAAACCTCGGATGACTGAGCTAGCTTCTCTTGCCTGGTTTGAAAACCTATCTTGAAGGACAAGGGCCACACCTATCTCGAGTTGTCCTGCAGAAGGACTACCACTTGTAAAAGCCATATAGTTTCAGATTTATCGGACAAAAGAGAGCTGCCCTACTTTCCTTTGGGCAGCTCTTTTTTAAGTGCATCGTAATATGCTTCGGCAGCTTCTATAAATTTCTTTCTTCGCCGCCAGGGGAGCTTTGCTAGAGTGTTAAAGTCAATATTAATCTTAGCTTTAACAATGTATAAATATACATCCTCTAGTTCTCCCGTGGGTAGAAAAAATTATCTACCGCCATCACTGGTACCATAATCTTCTGTCCCGTTTCTGGGTCTTCGATTTGAGTAGTACCGTGGAATAGGGGGTCAAACCCTTTGATAGCAGACCTTATGTCCATCATATCTTTTGGGCTGAACATCCGGAAGTTCTTCACGGGTTCATAGTTGTCACCAACCCTCAGTTTGAGATTACGAGCGACTAACTCCTGATTTTTGGTACGTTCACTTGCGGGGAGATTTAAGACGTAGGCTTCCCCGCGGGCATTGAGGAGGTCGAAGCACATCTCTTTCCCACTTTTAGTAGTGAACTGTATTTCCGAGGTTTGTTTAGGTACTGGGTAGAATGGGATAGCGTTAGGTTTTGCTTCCATCTCTTCCATAGTTGGAACTACACCGTAGTCGAAAAGGAACTCTTCCTGAAGGTTTATTTCATAGTCTACTTCACGAACTTGACCATCGGCTGGACCATCCCAAGCATACCTGAAGTCAAGTATTTCCCCAAGAGAAAACACCCTGGAATTTACCATGATTGCATACCTGTCGAGTGAGGGCATTTTCTGCACATCTTCGGGGGTAAGCAATCGAGTTGCTGTTATATCAGTATCAGTTACAATGCCTGCAATGAACTTTGATATGTTCATGAAGGTTTTGGCATCTACCGGATTAGAAAGGATATCATCATCCTCTCCATTCTGTTCCCTTATAGTTACCTCGTAACCACTGGGGAGTTTGAAGGTAAGTTTCTTACCATAAAGTGTTTTGTCTTCCATGTTGTTGAGTTGTTAAGTGTATTCTTCTGAATATAGTCTTGGATACGAAAAAGGGAGAGTTCATTGCTGAGCTCTCCCTTGGTGATTCACTATTACAGCTTCTCGCAGGTGTCTACTGAGAACTCCAAATCCTCCAGAGTGTTGTCCGAACTCATTCGGTCTAAGTCCTGTCCGTTTACCTTGCAAGGCCATACTCCGGTACAAGTCCAGGAATTAAGGATAGATACTCCATCCTCGGCCAGCTCATTGATAAGTACGGTTTCCTTGTACTGACTTGGGGTTAAACCTCCCCCGAGCAGCATATCCTGTACTGACATCAGCCAATCCCATAACCAGGTATCTGAACCAGAAGTTGTCTCCAGCTTAGATGCAGTTAAGTTACCAACTGATACCCTGCCACCGGTCTTTACGTCGTAGTTTACATCCCCGTGTGCAACCTGTTCGATACTTATCTCAGGTACAGTTACCTTCTGAAAGAGGAAGGGGTTGATGGGGTGCTTGACAAATATTATTTGCCATAAGAACTTCTTCCTCGGGTTTTTTACTTTAGCTCCTGCCATAGTATTTATCGTATTTATTTGTTAGTTATTCTGGGCAGAGATGGATACTTCACCGGTGCTCTTGTTTACAGCAATGTCGATGATAACATCCATTTCGATATCCTGCATTGGAACA
>ENA-OPEK01000576-OPEK01000576.1-human-gut-metagenome-genome-assembly--contig:-NODE-576-length-9029-cov-1.498774_pt1 | contig 9029 bp, 4 predicted proteins | sample MGYA00241636_ERZ501535 | MGnify/ENA primary metagenome ERZ501535 (study PRJEB25962, sample SAMEA2042425) | human gut metagenome | biome: human gut; feature: human-associated habitat; material: faeces...
GAAAAATATAAGCAGGCATTTGACTGCCTGACGACCGACGCAGAAATCAACTTAAACCCGGCATCCATCCGGCACAGCCGGACAACCCGTGTGGTTCGGCGCATGTGCTACACTGCTGCATGTCTGGTCATGATGTTTGCCGCATCGAACGGCATATGTTACGCGGCGACCGGGAAATCTCTTGTGCACACAATCATTGTTATGGCAGATGGCTCGAATGTGGAGATCTCCGAGGATGACAACTCGGTTACATTTACCATCGAAAAATCAGGAGATCTTTCTTACACGACTGCCGAGAACGGACGCCTGTATCTAAATCTGAATGATGAGAAAACAGACATCACCGATCAGTGCAGCGACACAGACTATTTCCGGAAGGATTACACCGATTCCGAAGGAAATAAGCATGTGCTCATCGCAGGCGGAACCGTGGAAAGCTACGGCTGGGCAGAGTATATCTTCAATGCAGAGGGAAAATATATTTTCAACACGATGAATATCCCAACTGACGAGGCGAATCCGGATGAGACGCCTGTATGGTTTGCGAAAGCTGAAAAAGACCTTGGAGTTGACGCAGACGCTCTGTTAGAGCAGGGCGGTTCCTACAAAATAGATGAAACCGGCATCGAACAGACCGAAACCGTGACAGAATCTGCACAATAATTGATTTTGCCGTTGCAACTACCCCCTGTATCCGCTATAATCAAAGTAGACTGTTGTGCAAAATATGCAAATTATCATGCATTTTTTGTACGAATTGATTAGCAACAGGGGGTAATTTTAATGATAGCTGGAAAAGAAGAAATCGAACGCCAGAAAGTATTCGGTCGTGACCACTTTGTATATGAAGAAAATTCCTACTTTATCGATGTCAACGATGACTCCGAGCGTATGTGGTTCCAGAACCGGATTGGTGTACCAAATTATAAATGGTTTCAGGAAGGTACGGGCGACAAGCACTGGGTTCTCTACAATCCGATCTGTTTTATGCCGACGAACTGGCTGCTGCTGACAAGGTAAAAAATACCCAAAAGAATGGAAAAAAGATTCTGAAATTTAACTACCGTGAATTCAAGGGTGGACGTCTGGAGGTTCCGATCAATGCAAGTAGCTGCTGTGGTATGTTCTCCTGGGTAACGCTCCCGGAAGGCTTCCAGATCGGCGGACTGTTCAACACGCGTGGCATCAAGGACATGAACCTGATGTTTGCAGGCTGTGTTATGCCGAAGGGCTTCTCGCTCGGTGACCATTTCCATACGAAGGAAGTCGAGGATATGCGATACATGTTTTACCAGAGTTCTGTATCCGAGGCATTTGATTTCGGTAAGATCTTTGATACATCGCATGTCATGAACATGGAGTATATGTTCTCTGAGTGCCGTATCCCGGATGGACTGAAATTCCCGGAGCGGTTCCTGACTGCACAGGTAACGAATATGGATCACATGTTCTACGAGAGTGTGTTCCTTGGGAAAGCGGATTTTGGAGACGGCTTTGTTGTATCGCCGGGCACGAACACGAACGATATGTTCACGGACTGCATACCCACATGGGACGAATACAAAGGGGCTGTGACCAAGACCCAGGAATATGCTTACGATGACTATGCCGTAGCCTTGGTAGCCAAGGAGCTGGGAGATGAAGCCAACTACAAACTGATGATGGAACGCTCCAACAACTACAAGACGCTATTCGACCCCTCTACCGGCTTTTGGAGAGGTAAGATTGACGATGGTAGCTGGATTCAGGATTTCGATCCGTATTATCCCTATTACCAGTACATGTACCGTGAGGCCAATGCATGGAACGCCCTCTTCTTCGCCCCCCACGACCCCGAAGGCATGATTAAGCTCTATCCCAGTAAAGAGGCGGTGGAGGCTAAACTGGATTCCTTATTCAGCGAACCGTGGAGAGGTTACGAGGCCCACAACCTGACCGGATTCATCGGAAACTATTGCCACGGAAACCAGCCGGGACACAGCATTCCTTACACCTATTATTTCATAGACAAACAAGAGAAAGCCCAATGCATTCTCGACAGCCTGATGAACCACTACTATGACATGGGTGCCGACAAGCTGGCTTATGCAGGGATGGATGATGCCGGCGAGATGTCTTCGTGGTATGTGCTCAATGCTATTGGACTTTACACTTATTCGCCTGCCGATCCTGAATATATTGTTACTGTTCCCTTGTTCGATAAAGTGACGTTCAATCTGAATGGTCGTCCCTTTACGATTGTGAAGAAAGGAAGCGGCAAGAAGATTATTGACATTACTTATGACGGTAAAAAGATTGACGGTTACTTTATCACCCATGACCAACTGAGGGAGGGCAAGGAACTGGTGATTACTACGGAATAGATAAACAATGGAGTTATGAAAAGAAATATACTGCTTCTATTCACATTCTTTGCTTGCATTACTGTACAAGGGCAGACTCCGGTTCGTTTGGTTGATCTGAGGAGCGAACATCTTGACAGACCTATAGGTTTGGATAATCCCGTTCCACGCCTTTCTTGGCGGATGGAAGATGGTAGGCAGGGAGCTGTGCAGACTTCCTGGCGGATTGTGGTAGACGAAGACTCGTTGAATGTGGTCAATGGCTGTGGCAGGATGTGGGATAGTGGAAAGAACGATTCCCGTAATCAGCTTGTGGCCTATGCGGGCAAAAAACTGCAGCCTTTCACTAGATATTATTGGAAAGTAATCTGCAGCGACATGGAATATAAGGAGACTGCTTCTCCTGTCTCTTACTTTGAAACGGGCATGATGGGGATGCAACATTGGCAAGGTGCTTGGATTGGCGATGGCAAGGATATTCATTATGGGCCTGCCCCTTACTTCCGAAAAGAGTTCAAGACCGGCAAAAAGGTAAAGTCAGCGCGTGCTTATATTGCCGCTGCTGGACTATATGAGCTTTACATCAATGGCGAGAAGATAGGAGACCACTGCCTTGCCCCTCTCTATACCCGCTTTGATCGCCGCAACTTGTATGTGGCTTATGATGTGACTTCACAATTACAGAATGGTGACAACGCTATTGGCGTACTTTTGGGTAACGGCTGGTATAACCATCAATCCAAAGCAGTGTGGGACTTCGACCGTGCCCCTTGGCGCAACCGTCCCACTTTCTGTCTGGACTTGCGCATTACCTACACCGATGGAAGCGTGGAGACTATTCCCACCGATCTCAGTTGGCGGACAGCGTCGGGTGCAATCACTTTTAATAGTATCTATACTGGCGAGCACTACGATGCACGTCTGGAGCAGAAAGGATGGAGCACTCCGGAATTCGATGATTCCAAGTGGCGCGGAGTAGCCTATCGGAGTGTACCTTCTTCCAATGTCACTGCCCAGCAAGTACATCCCATCCGTAATGTAAAGATTTTCCCCGCCGTCTCTTTCCGCAAAGTGGACGAGAAAACATACATCTATGATTTCGGGCAAAATATGTCCGGTGTGACTTGTATTCATGTTTCGGGTGAACGGGGAACGGAGGTCAGAATCAAACATGGCGAACGCTTACATCCAAATGGCCGCCTCGATCTCTCGAACATTGATGTCTACTTTCGAGGCGATAAGGAGAAAGACCCTTTTCAGACGGACATTCTCATTCTGAGTGGAGAAGAGGATGAGTTCATGCCCCGATTTAATTACAAGGGATTTCGTTATGTGGAGGTAGTGGCAGATAAGCCTATTGAGCTTGACCAAAACAGCTTGATTGCTTACTTCATGCACAGTGATGTGCCGGCAGTAGGTAGCTTGGAATCTTCGAGCCCACTGATAGGCAAGCTGCTCCATGCTGCCAATCACTCTTACCTTTCCAATCTGATGGGCTACCCCACCGATTGCCCTCAGCGCGAGAAGAACGGTTGGACTGGTGACGGTCATTTTGCCATTGAGGCAGCATTTTATAACTTTGATGGAATTACCGTTTACGAAAAATGGTTGGCCGACCATCGTGACGAACAGCAGCCCAACGGAGTGCTGCCCGATATTATTCCAACTGGTGGATGGGGATATGGTACAGACAACGGGCTGGACTGGACTAGTACTATTGCCATCATCCCTTGGAATATCTACCTCTTCTACGGTGATAGCAAGCCCTTGAGCGATTGTTACGAGAGCATCAAACGTTATGTGGATTATGTGGAGCGTATCTCTAACAATCATCTCACTACGTGGGGGCGCGGAGACTGGGTGCCGGTGAAGTCAAAATCCAATAAAGAGCTGACTTCCTCGGTCTACTTTTATGTAGATACCAAGATTTTGGCCGCTGCTGCCAAACTCTTCGGCAAACAGGCCGATTACGAATATTATAATGCCTTGTCGGAGGAGATAAAGCAAGCTGTCAATGATAAGTTCCTGAATCGAGAAACAGGCATCTATGCCGAAGGTTCACAAACCGAATTGAGTGTTCCCTTGCAATGGAAGATTGTGCCCGAAGAGTTGATAGGAAAAGTGGCAGCTAACTTGGCACATAAGGTAGAGGAGGACGGTTTTCACTTGGATGTGGGTGTATTAGGAGCTAAAGCTATTCTGAATGCACTCAGCGAAAATGGTTATGCTGAAACAGCTTATAAGGTGGCTGTACAGGACACTTATCCTTCATGGGGTTGGTGGATGGTGAACGGTGCCACTACGCTGCTCGAGAACTGGGATTTGCAGGCTACTCGTGACATCTCGGACAATCATATGATGTTCGGTGAAATAGGTGCTTGGTTCTACAAGGGGCTGGGAGGTATTTTCCCTGATCCCGCGCAACCTGGTTTTCAAAACATTCTGCTCCGTCCCCATTTCATAAAGGGATTGAAACGGTTTGAAGCTCGTCATCGGTCGCCTTACGGTGAAATTGTTTCTCGCTGGGAATGGAAAGGGAAATGTGTGCATTATGAAGTTACAGTGCCCGCTAACAGTACAGCTACACTCACTTTACCTGACAAGGCCGAGAATGTACGGGTGGTGGAACTGGCGGCAGGAAGATATGAGTTTATTGTAAAGTGACCTTGTACTTCATTTATGCTTGCAAATATGTAATTAGCGGGTTTGCCACGTTGTTGTGGCATAACTCGCTAATTTTTATAGTCGGTATGTTAAGGGATGGCTTTTTCATTCTTATAGCCTGATCTTTCCCTCCAACCGTATATCTTCCGATGAAGCCCCTATCAGCAGCTTCACCGTTCCGGGTTCTACAACGAACATCTGCTTTTCTTCGTTCCAATAGCCGAGCTCCTCCTTGGGAACGGTAAGCGTCACTTCCCGGCTTTCACCAGCCTTGATGGGGATACGCTTGAAGGCGCGCAACTGCTTGGAGGGACGTTCCACTTTGGAGTCCGGATAGCTGGCATAGAGCTGCACAACTTCTTCCCCGTCGCGTCCGCTTGTATTCTTCACTGATACCGTCACGCGGATGTTCTTCTTGTCTTGCTTGACGGATTCAATCTTCTCGTATGCAAAGTCGGAATAGCTCAGACCATAGCCGAAAGGATAGAGCACCGGGCCCTGGTGGTACATATACGTGCGTCCGTTGCGGATGTCGTAGTCCATCATGTCGGGTAGGTCAGTGATGTCTTTCACCCACGTCTGTACGGTACGTCCGGCTGGATTCACCTTGCCGAAGAGTACGTCGGCCAGTCCGTTGCCCTGCTCCTGGCTGCAGTGGGTGATGTGGACGATGGCAGGCACGTGCTCCTGGCTCCAGTTGATGGTGTAGGGGAAACTGCTGACGAGCACCAGTATGGTATTGGGATTGGCTTTGAACACCAGCTTCACCAAGTCTTCATCGGGCAACATCAGCGATTTGCGGTCCACGGCTTCGCGGCCGTCACTGGGGACGGGAGAGAACTTCCAGTCCGCACGCGTGCCGTAAGGATGGTTTCCTACACATACGATGGCGATGTCGGCGGCTGCGGCTGCCTTTTCCGCCTGGCCCATGCGGTTGTCTTCGGCGTGGATGATTTCGGTTCCTTCTTTCACAGCATTGCGTATGCCACTCAGAATCGTTGTTTCGTAAGGCGGGGTACCACTATACCAATCTTGCACGATTTTGTCCGAATACGGGCCTATAACGGCTATTTTACGCAGCTTTCCGGCATCGAGTGGCAGGAGTTTTTTGTTTTTCAATAACACCACAGACTTGGCGGTGACTTCCCGTGCCAGCCTGCGGGCTTCTGCTGTCATGAAAGGCGGTGTCTCCGTACTGTTCTTTCCGATAGAGAGATAAGGGTTACGTGAGTTGTCCCCGTCCAGCAAGCCGAGCTTGAGGGCGACGAAGATGTTCCCGCGGATAGCCTTGTCGATGTCGACTTCGGTCAGTAATCCCTTTTCCAGCGCTTCCTTGACGTAAGGAACGTATGCGTCGAGAAATTGTCCTGTGGTGGCTTTTACTACGGCAGCGGCACCCTCCGCAAAGCTCGGAAAACTCTTGTGCGCTTCAATCAGCAGTTTCAGGGCACCGCCGTCCGTACAGATGATACCGTTGTTGCCCCACTGCTTGCGGGTAATCTCTTCGAGGCAGGGATGGATGGACATGGGGATGCCGTTCCAACTGTTGTAGGCGGCCATGAAGGCACGGCTGCCTCCCTCGGTGATACCTTTATAGAAAGGATAAGCGTAGTATTCATGGAACAGCCGCGTGTCGAAGTCGGAGGAAGTGCTGTCCCGTCCGTCCTCGTTACTATTAGCAAGGAAGTGTTTCATCAGAGAGGCAGTTTTCCAGTAGCGGGGATGATTGCCTTGCAGGCCGCGTACGCTGGCAATGGTGAGTTGGGCGGTGAGGAAAGCATCTTCTCCGAAACTCTCCTCGGTACGTCCCCAGCGCGGGTCGCGGGCAAGGTCGGCATTCGGAGCGCGCATCACGAGGGCATGACGCTTGTTACCGGTGGTCTGCATGTAGTAGCGGGCTTCTTCAGCGGCTTGTTCCGCTACTTTCTGCACCAAATCGGTGTCCCATGTGGAGCCCAGACCGTAGGACTGGGGGAATATGGTGGTGGGGCAGTCGGTAGGGACTACTTTCCCGTCTTCCGTTCTTTGGCGTCCACCCCACATGGCAGGACCGCCGAGGGTCAGCCCGTGCAGTCCTTCGTAGTGTCCGCAACGGGGAATGTTGAAGCGGGGGACACCGAGGTCGGTGGAAAGAAGGTTTATCTTTTCATCCAATGTCAGGATGGAGAGAAGATGTTCCACGCGCTGTTCGTCACTGAGCGTGGTATCTTGAAAGGCTTGTGTGTGTTGTGCGCTTGCCTGTAAGCCGAATAGCAGGGGCAAGGCGAGGAACAATAACTTGTTTCGCATGGGGTATTAGGGTTTAATGTGTTTGATATACCGGTTATGGGATTGATATCCGTTGTAACTGTCCGTCCTGCGGCAGGCAGAGCAATCCTTCAGCTTTCTTTTCGTCTGCCAGATACTTCTTCCACGTAATCTTGTCCCATTTCATCTGGTCTGTGCATTGTGCCACGGGGATATGGGGGATGGCCGAACCGTCCTTTACAAGAATGACGATGGGCAGGGTGCCGCACTCGATATGGTTCCATCCCGGAGCATACACCTTTCCGGTCTGGTAGTCTATCCATTTCTGCCGTCCGGGGAGGTAGACATCCCGTCCGCTGCCCTCTTCGAGCATGGGTGCCACGAGGAGGTTGGAGCCGAACATGTACTCGTCCTCTACCAGCCATGCACCCGGGTCGTCGGGATACTCCAGCAGCAGGGCGCGGAGCATCGGCCAGCCGTTCTCGGTGCACTCTTTGGATTGTGCATATACGTAGGGCATCAGTTTGTACTTCAGTTCGGCACAACGGCGGAAATAGTCTGTGAACTCTTTCCCGTAGTACCACGGTTCGGTGGGAGGTGCTCCGTGCACGCGGCTGTGGCTGGTGAGGAAGCCGAAGGGTAACCAGCGGCGGTAGAGGCTTTCGGGGCTTTGGGTCACGAAGCCGCCTATGTCATTGCTCCAGAAGCAGAATCCGCTCAGTCCGATGGAGAGGCCACTGCGGATGGTTCCCTCGAAACCGGTTTCGGTAGTTGCGGCATCACCGCCCCAGTGCAATGGGTAGCGTTGTGAGCCTGCCCATGCGGAGCGTGCCCAGATGATGTTTTCGCCGTGCAGCTTCTTGATGATGTCGGCCACGGTCTTGTTGTAGCGCAGGGGATAGAGGTTGTGTTCGTATAGTCCGCTACGGCCGTTGGCATAGATGGCATCCAGTGGGGCACCTTCGCCGAAGTCTACTTTGATGGCACCTACACCCATTTCAATCAGATTGCCGAGCTTCTCTTGATACCACTGCACGGTTTCGGGATTGGTGAAGTCCAGCACCACGTCCTCGTAGGGAAGCTGTCCTTTGCCGTTGCGTACGTACAGACCGCGTTCCACCAGCTCGGGGAAGAACTTATTCTTCGGGGTAAAGTAGGGGAGTTGCCAGAGGCAGGTACGGAAGCCTTGTGACCTTAGGTCGGTGAGCATCTGCCGGGGATTGTCGAAGCGGTCGGCGGCAAAGGCGTAGTCGCATTGCCAGTCCACGCCGAACCAGCCGGTATCGAAGTGGATGACGTCGCTTGGTATCTTGTTCTCACGCAGTTTCCGGGCTACGTCGCGGCCCTCTGCTTCGCTGAAGTAGGTGATACGGCTCATCCAAGTGCCGAAGCTCCACAAAGGGGGCATTTCGGGCCGTCCTACCAGTGCGGTGTATTCGCTCAGCATCTCCTTTGGCGAGCCCAGAAAGATGAAGATGTCCATCGCCTCGTCTGCCATAAAGAGTTTGGTGGCTCCGATGTAGGAGCGGCCGAAGTCGCAGGTCACGGGGGCGGAAGTGTGCATAAACATGCCGTAGCCACGGTTGCTGAAGAAGAAGGGGATGGGCTTGTACATATCTGGGGTTTCGGGCCCTTGTGGGTCGGTGACAAAGAGGTTGACCTTCTGTCCGGCTTTGTTCAGTGCGGTGGCGGACTCGCCGCAACCGTAGATTTTCTCGTTCGGCGCGAGGCTGAATACGGGATTGATGCTGCGTGAGTTGTCCGAGCCGCGCTTGA